>Ga0102594_1000083_pt1 | contig 167045 bp, 153 predicted proteins | sample AraplaCol_mLB_r2_2_FD_76863 | JGI IMG/M metagenome (GOLD analysis project Ga0102594, IMG submission 76863) | Arabidopsis root microbial communities from North Carolina, USA - plate scrape MF_Col_mLB_r2 (SPADES assembly) (version 2) | ecosystem: Host-associated > Plants > Roots > Endosphere... | reverse complement strand
TCTTGACGATGTCTTCCAGGGGCATCGATTCGAACTCGGTGCCCTTTTGCAGGTTGTTGAGGTTCACCACGTAGGCATTGTGGTGCTTGCCGTAGTGGTACTCGAGGGTTTCCTTCGAGTACTCGGGGGCCAGCGCGTCAAGGGCGTACGGCAGGGGTGGGAGCACATGTTCCATGGTTTCTCTCGTGGGTTGGTTGCGGGGAATAAAGGATTCTAGAAAGGAATCAAGAGCCCGGCGTCGGACGCGTTCCCGTTTTGCCGGGACTCACGGTCAGGTCGACGGAGCCGTCGGCAAGCCTTGCAACCACGGCGTCGCCGGGATTGAGTTTCTTGGCGCTGACGATCGCGCGGCCATCGGCACCGGTGAGCCAGGCATAGCCGCGCTGCAACACCAGCGTCGGGTCGAGCAGCTTGAGCCGCAGAGCGATGCGCTCCAGCCGTTCGCGCCGCTCGGTCAGTGCGCGCTCGAGCTTGCGAGGGAAATCGGCCGATATTGCGCGTGGCGCATGGGCCAGGCGCTCGGTCCTCGAGAGCACCGCATAACGCAAGCGCTGCGATTGGTGCGCGAGCCGAAGCTGCTGGCGCGCCACCAGCGCCGACGGCCGCCCGAGCCGTGCGGCAGCCTGGTCCAGGCGCTGGCCCAGAACATCGAGCCGCGCAGCCAGCGCGCTTTCCAGCCGATCGCCCAGGAGATCGATCGCGCCGAGCCACATCGCCTGCGGCGCGCTGACGAGTTCCGCGGCTGCCGTGGGCGTGGGTGCGCGCAGATCGGCGCAAAAGTCGGCAATGGTGAAGTCGGTTTCGTGCCCCACCCCGCAAATCAGGGGAACCGGACTTTGGACGATCGTTCGTGCCAGCGTTTCGTCGTTGAACGCCCAGAGGTCCTCGATGGAGCCGCCGCCGCGCACCAGCAGGATCACGTCGACCGCCGGCTTGAGGCTGTACAGCGACTGGAGCGCGCGCACGAGTTCCGCCGGCGCCCCGGCGCCCTGCACTGCCGCCGGGGCAAGGACGACGGGGATGTGCGGCACGCGGCGCCGCAGTGCGGTCACCACATCGTGAAGCGCAGCGGCGCCCAGAGAAGTGACGAGCCCGACGGCCCGCGGCATGACCGGAAGCGCCCGCTTGCGCCCGGGATCGAAAAGCCCTTCAGCTTCGAGCCGGGCCTTGCGCTGCAGGAATTGGTCGAAGAGCGCCCCCTGCCCCGCGCGCTGCAGGCTTTCGACGACCAGTTGCAAGTCGCCGCGGGGTTCGTACACCGCTAGGCGGCCACGCACCTCGACCTGATCGCCGTCGCGCGGAGAAAAGTCGAGCAGGCCCGCCGCCCGGCGGAACATCGCGCAGCGCAATTGCCCGGAATCGTCCTTGAGCGAGAAATAACAATGTCCGCTCGATGCGCGCGAAAATCCAGAGATTTCGCCGCGAACGGCGACGGGATTAAAGCGCGCGTCGAGCGCATCGGCAACCGCGCGGCACAACGCGCCGACCGGCCAGATGCGCGGGCCCGGCGCGGATTGGGATTCACGCAAATTCACAAAACGCCCGGATAGCGGGTGACCACTCTTCCACAACGAGGCGGCAAGTCGCCGCTTGCGACCCTTGGTACGGGACAGGTGCACGGTTTGTCGTGCAAGCTGTTGATTTCATTAAAAAAAGTGCTGCCCAAAATTCAGTCGATCTAATGGAACGCCCATCCCATGCGGGTCGGGACACGTTGCTCAGCCGGTTAATCACAAAGTTATCCACAGAATCTGTGCGTCTTTGCTTACAAGCACACAAGCCGAGTGGCGATGGTTCGCTCGGGAGATAATCGCCGCGCATTTGCAGTCTACGGGGCCGGAGGATTCCTTGTTTTCCATCATAGTTGCCGCGGGCTGGCCAATCTGGCCATTGCTCGCTTGTTCGGTCATCGCGCTCGCGCTGGTTATAGAACGTTTCACAAGTCTTAAAACCGTGAAGGTCCTGCCGCCGAAGCTGCTCGACGAAGCCATTACTGTGTCGAACGGCTCCGTGCCGGGGCCCGACGTGGTGACCAAGCTCGAGCGCAATTCGATGCTCGGACAAGTGCTGGCCGCCGGCCTTCGGGCGCTCAACGCCAATCCGCGCTGCACGGAGGATGACCTGCGCGCCGCCATGGAGGCATCGGGCCGCACCGTGGCGCACAAGCTGGAGCGCTACCTGCCCGCGCTGGCGACCATTGCGTCAGCTGCGCCGCTGCTCGGCCTGCTGGGCACGGTCATCGGCATGATCGAGATTTTCGGTTCGCAGTCGCCCGGGAGCGGTGCCGTGGGGTCGGGCAATCCGGCGCAGCTGGCGCACGGTATTTCGATCGCGCTGTACAACACCGCCTTCGGCCTGATCGTGGCCATTCCAACCTTGATCTTCTGGCGCTATTTCCGCAGCCGCGTCGACGAATACCTGCTGAACCTCGAGTTGTCCGGCGAGCGCTTCGCCCGCCACCTGAACGCAATGCGGAAATGATGGCACCATGACCCGCGCCCGCATGCAGTTTCGCCACGGCGCGCGCGATGAACCCGAGATCAACCTCATCCCGTTCATCGACGTGCTGCTGGTCGTCCTCATCTTCCTGATGCTTTCGACCACCTACAGCAAGTTCACCGAGATGCAGTTGCGCCTGCCGACGGCGGACGTCGATTCGCAGCGCGACTACCCCAAGGAAGTGATCGTGGCGGTATCCGCGGACGGCCGCTATTCGATCAACAAGACCCTCTTGCCGGATCGCAATGTGGCCACGGTGGCCGCGGCCCTGGGTGCGGCAGCCACCGGCGGCAAGGACAGCGTCGTGATCATCAGCGCGGACGCCAGCAGCCCGCACCAGTCGGTGATCACGGTGATGGAAGCGGCGCGGCGTGCCGGCCTGGTGCAGATCACGTTCGCAGCCCAGTCGACAGCGCAAGCAGGGCACTGAGTGCCGTTGCAGGGCCGCCGCACGACGGGCAATGGCAGCGCGGCCATTGCGCCGGCTTCCCGGTTGCAGCGTGCCTGGTTGGGCCGCGGCGTGTTGGCATGCCTGCTGTGGCCGCTGTCGCTGCTCTACGCCGCGCTCTTCGCACTGCGGCGGCAGCTCTATCGATGGGGCTGGCTGAAGACGGGGCATCTGCCGGTGCCGGTGATCGTCGTCGGCAACGTCATTGCAGGCGGTGCCGGCAAGACGCCGGTGGTAATGGCCTTGGTTCGGCACCTGCAGGCCCGCGGATTGCGCCCCGGTGTGATCTCGCGCGGCTATGGACGCCGCACCGACGACTGCCGCGAAGTACTCGCTGAGAGCGATCCGCAGGATGTGGGCGATGAACCGGCGCTGATCCGCCGTGCCACCGGCGCCCCGGTGTTTGTGGCACGGCGCCGCACCGAAGCCGCGCGTGCCCTACTCGCCCGGAACCCCGGCACGCAGGTCATCCTGAGCGACGACGGCTTGCAGCACTACGCGCTCGCACGCGACATCGAGATCTGCGTGTTCGACGATCGCGGCGTGGGCAATGGGTGGCTCTTGCCTGCCGGGCCTTTGCGCGAACGCTGGCCGCGCCCCTGCGACCTGGTGCTCCACAGCGGCGAGCATCCCGCGTTCGGAGGTGGTTTCACCGCGACCCGCGCCCTGGCGCAAGACGCGGTTGCGAGCGACGGAAGGCGCGTCCCGCTCGATGCGCTGGCCGGCAAGCCGGTGATCGCACTGGCCGCCATTGCGCGGCCGGAGGTCTTCTTCGGCATGCTGCGCGCGCGCGGCTTGGTGTTAGCGGAGACGATTGCCCTGCCCGATCACTTCGACTTCGGCGGCTGGCAGCGCCCTTCGGGTCCCGAGTACCCTCTGGTCTGCACCGAAAAGGATGCCGTCAAGCTCTGGCGGCGCGCCCCGGATGCGCTGGCCGTTCCGATGCACTTCGCACCGGAGCCGCAGTTCTTCGCGGCCCTCGATGCAAAGCTATCATCGCTCGATGGATCCCAAGCTGCTTGAATTGCTCGTCTGTCCCGTCACCAAGGGCCCGCTGACCTGGAACCCCGAGAAGCAGGAGCTTTGCTCCCGCAGCGCTCGCCTGGCCTATCCGGTGCGCGACGGCATTCCCGTGCTGCTGGAGAACGAGGCGCGCACGCTGTCCGACGAAGAGCTGGGGCTGTGAGCTTCACCGTCCTGGTGCCGGCCCGCCTGGCTTCGACCCGGCTGCCCAACAAACCGCTGGCGGACATTGCTGGCCTGCCGATGGTGGTGCGCGTTGCGCAGCGCGCGAGCCAATCGGGCGCGTCTCGCGTGGTGGTGGCCGGGGACGATCCGACCATCGTTTCGGCCTGCGAGGCTCATGGTGTGGACGCCATCCTCACTCGCCAGGACCACCCCAGCGGCACCGACCGCCTGGCCGAAGCCTGCGAACAGCTGGGCCTGGACGGCGGCGATATCGTCGTCAACGTGCAGGGCGACGAACCGCTGATCGACCCGGCGCTGATCGGCGCGGTGGCCTCCGCGCTGGCGGCGCATCCGGAATCCGCCATGAGCACGGCGGCGCATGAAATCGATTCGCTGGACGACTTCCTGAATCCGAACGTGGTCAAGGCCGTGCTCGACGCTCAGGGCAATGCGCTGTATTTCAGCCGAGCGCCCATTCCATGGTGGCGTGACGGTTCGAGCGGCGGCGCGCCGCCGCGCGTGCTGCCGTCGCCCGCGCCGCTGCGCCATATCGGCATCTATGGATACCGCGCCGGCTTCGTGCGCAAGTTTCCCTCGCTGGCGTCCGCGCCAATTGAGGCCATCGAGGCACTCGAACAGCTGCGTGCGCTGTGGCACGGGCATCGCATCGCCGTGCACGTGAGCCAGACCGCCCCGGGTCCGGGCATCGATACGCCCGAAGACCTCGCCCGCGTGCGTGCGCTCTTTGCTGCCCGGCCCGCACCCTGAAATGCATGCACCCGCTTGGTGATTAGCGGAAATTCTTCACGCTCTCGCATGCTATCCTCGACGCAATTCCGCCTTGTTCGGCCCTAGGGCCGGCGCTTGGTGCGACACAAGATCCAAGAACCGTCCGAGGACACCATGAGACTAATTTTGCTGGGCGCGCCCGGGGCGGGCAAAGGCACGCAAGCGGCCTTCATCTGCCAGAAGTACGGCATTCCTCAAATTTCGACCGGCGACATGCTGCGCGCTGCCGTCAAGGCCGGTACGCCGCTCGGGCAGCAAGCAAAGGCGGTGATGGAATCCGGCGGTCTCGTGAGCGACGACCTGATCATCAACCTCGTGAAGGAACGCATCGCACAACCCGATTGCGCCGGTGGGTTCCTGTTCGATGGCTTTCCCCGCACCATTCCGCAGGCCGACGCCATGAAGGCGGCCGGCGTCAAGCTCGACTACGTGCTCGAGATCGACGTGCCGTTCAGCGACATCATCGAACGCATGAGCGGCCGGCGCTCGCATCCGGCCTCGGGCCGCACCTACCACGTGAAGTTCAATCCGCCAAAGGTCGAGGGCAAGGACGACATCACCGGCGAGGACCTGATCCAGCGCAAGGACGACGAGGAAGAAACCGTGCGCAAGCGCCTGGAGGTCTACAGCCAGCAGACGCGTCCGCTGGTCGAGTACTACTCGGCCTGGGCCAAGGCCGATCCGGGCACGGCGCCGAAGTACCGCGCCATCAAGGGCGTCGGTACCGTCGAAGAGATCACCCAGCGCGCCCTGGCTGCCCTGAGCAGCTGAGCGCGAGCCGCCGTCAGGCGGCCCTCGTTGTCTCGATCAGCTCCAGCATCAGGGCGATGCGTGCCTTGGCGGGCGTCAGCGCCCCGGCGTCGCGCAAGCGGTCATCGGCCCTCGGCAGAATCCGTCCGCTCGCGCAGCGCGTCGCGCGCAGCACAGGCACTCCCTCATCCTGGGCTCGGAGCGCGGCAGCCTCCAGCGCGTGATGCACAGTGCCGTTGCCGGTCGCGGCCAATACCAATCCTCGAATCGGCTCGGCCGCCCCGGCTGCGCGCTCCTGCAGCAGCAGGTCGATGATGGCCCCGCTCGCTCCGGCGTGGCTGATGACGATCTCGACCCTCGGCCAGCGCACTGCAGGCCCCCCCTCGGTTGCGAGAAGCGTTGAAACCGCACGCGTGGGCGATTGCGGCCAATCGCGCAGGCGGCGCACCGCCCCCTCTTCGACGTAGCCGACCGGTCCGGCGTCGCCCGACGAAAACGCATCGGGACGGTAGGTGTGCACCTTCTGCACATCCGGCGCGCCATGGATCGTGCCTGCGCAGACCACCGTCACGCCTTGCGCCGTGGGCGTGGCCGCCACCGCGAGGGCGTCGCGCACGTTTTGCGGACCATCGGGCGAGAGCGAACTCGCCGGACGCATGGCGCAGGTCAGCACCACGGGCTTGCCGGGTGCAAGCACCGCATGGAGAAAGAACGCCGTCTCCTCGATGGTGTCGGTGCCATGGGTGATCACCACGCCCGCGACGTCGGCTTCGGACAGCAGGCTCGCGCAGCGCCGCGCGAGCTGCAGCCAGATGTCGAAGCCCATGTCCTTGCTGTCGAGCTGCGCCACCTGCTCGGCTGCGAGCACCACGCCTTCGGGCCCCTCGATGCCGCCGAGCAGGTCTGCCACCGCCACTTGTCCCGCCGTGTAGCCGATGTTGTCGCCGCCGCTGGCGGCGCGGCCCGCAATGGTGCCGCCGGTGCCCAGCACCACGACACGACGCAGGCTCGGCGAAAGGGAATTGACCATGCTTGCCAACTTTTAAAAACTGGTTAAAAATACAGGTACTGGATATTCAACCAGTGCCGCAAGGAACCACTATGCAGTTCGCCGTGAAGCTTACCGCCCGCCAGCAGCAAATCCTGGACTTGATCCAGAGCGCCATCGCCCGTACCGGCGCTCCGCCCACGCGGGCCGAAATTGCCGCCGAGTTGGGTTTCAAGTCGGCCAATGCGGCCGAGGAGCACCTGCAGGCATTGGCCCGCAAGGGCGTGATCGAGCTCGTGAGCGGCACCTCGCGCGGCATTCGCCTCAAGGGTGACGCGCTGCGTTCGCTCAACGAGTCGCGCAACAATCAGTTCTCCCTTTCGCTGCCCGGCATGGCGCAGCTTGCGCTGCCGCTCATCGGCCGCGTCGCGGCGGGCTCGCCCATCCTGGCGCAAGAGCACGTCGACCAGACCTACTACGTCGAAAACACGCTGTTCCAGCGCCAACCCGACTACCTGCTGAAGGTGCGCGGCATGTCTATGCGGGACGCCGGCATCATGGATGGCGACCTGCTCGCGGTGCAAGCCACGAAGGAAGCACGCAACGGCCAGATCGTGGTGGCCCGCCTCGGCGACGAGGTCACGGTCAAGCGCCTCAAGCGCAACAAGCAGGTCATCGAACTGCACGCCGAGAACCCCGACTACCCCACCATCATTGTCCAACCCGGCGAACCCTTCGAAATCGAAGGCCTGGCGGTCGGCCTCATCCGCAACACCATGCTGATGTAGGCCCTCCGGCCTGCCTGAAGCAGCACCCTCTCCGGCCGCAACAGGTGGCGGGCGTATGGCGCAAAGTCGCCATCACCCTGTTGCGTCCCTTCAAAGAAATCCTGCCTGTGTTCAACCTCAGACTTTTTTGGAGTTCACATGGGAATCGCCCTCCTCACCATCGTTGATTTGTGGATGCCGCTGCAATCGCTGGCAAGCCGGCTGCTGCCGGCGCGCCGGGCCCGATACCGCGACGGCGGCAGTTCGTCCGCAGGGTTGCGCTACGTTGCGGTGCGGCCAGCTTGCACCGCGCGGGTTCAAGCTTCGGCGCCCGCCAAGGCAGTGCCGGCACCGAGCCGTCCGCTTCGCGTTATTCGCGTGGTCGACGGACCCCAAGGCCAAAAACGCTGCACCAACCGCATGGTGATCTCGGGCCGCATGGCCGATGTCTGCGCCGAGCTCGACCGGCTCGCCGCGCTCGAAGCCATGGAGGCGGTCAGCACGGCGCCCCGCCCCACGCACCTGCACTGAGCCCGCGCATACCCCGGTGACCATGGCCCGGGGCGGGTATCCAAACGTTCACGCGCGCGCCATGCCAATGCTGCGAGGCACAATGGCACGCCATGAACATTGTGATCCTCGACGATTACCAGGACGCCGTGCGCAAGCTGCGCTGCGCCGCCAAGCTGGACGCGTACGCGGCCAAGGTCTACACCAACACGGTCAAGGGCATCGGCCAGCTTTCCGTCCGGTTGAAGGATGCCGACGTGATCGTGCTGATCCGCGAGCGTACCCACATCTCGCGCCAGCTGATCGAAAAGCTCCCCAAGCTCAAGCTCATTTCGCAGACCGGGCGCGTGGGCGGCCATATCGACGTCACGGCCTGCACGGAGCGGGGCGTGGCGGTGGCCGAGGGCACCGGCTCTCCCCAGGCGCCAGCCGAGTTGACGTGGGCGCTGATCATGGCGGCCATGCGCCGCCTTCCCCAGTACATCAGCAACCTCAAGCACGGAGCGTGGCAGCAGTCGGGACTCAAGTCGGCCTCGATGCCTCCCAATTTTGGGCTCGGCTCGGTGCTCAAGGGCAAGACGCTCTGCATCTGGGGCTACGGGCGCATCGGCCAGCTGGTGGCGCGCTACGGACAGGCATTCGGCATGCAGGTCGTGATCTGGGGGCGCGAGGCCAGCTGTGCCAAGGCGCGATCCGACGGCTTCCAGGTGGCGCAGAACCGCCAGGAGTTCTTCGCCGCCGCCGACGTCCTGTCGGTGCATCTGCGGCTCAACGAAGAAACTGTGGGCCTGGTCACGCTCGAGGATCTTTCGCGCATGAAGCCGACGGCGCTCTTCGTCAACACCTCGCGTGCCGAACTGGTCGAGCCCGACGCCCTGCTCGCGGCGCTCAATCGCGGCCGGCCCGGGCTGGCGGCGGTCGATGTGTTCGAGAGCGAGCCGCCGCTGCAGGGGCACGCGCTGCTGAGGCTCGAAAACTGCATCTGCACGCCGCACATCGGCTACGTCGAGCAAGACAGCTACGAGAGCTACTTCGGCCAGGCTTTCGACAATGTCGTGAGCTTCATCAAGGGCAATCCCACCAACATCGTGAATCCCGGCGCGCTGCAGGTCCGCCGGTGACCGCATGAGCCGCCGGGCCGCCCCAAGGCGAATACCGCAGCCGAAGGCGAAGGTTCTTTCTATGAGCCGCCGGGCCGCCCCAAGGCGAATACCGCAGCCGAAAGCGAAGGTTCTTCAGTGAGCCGGCCCGCGCACCGGGGTGCGCTCTGGGCACTGCTGGCCGGCAATTTCGTGATCGGCACGGGCGTGATGGTGGTGCCCGGCACGCTGAACGAAATCAGCACCTCGCTGGCGGTCACCGTCGCCACCGCGGGACAGCTGATCACGGCCGCAGCAATCGTGATGTGCCTGGGCGCACCGCTGCTGGCGGCCGTGGTCGCCGGATGGGACCGCCGCCAGCTACTCGCCCTCACCCTCCTCTGGTACGCCGCCGGGCACGTCGCCGCAGCACTGATGCCGAGTTTTGGCGCCCTGTTGCCGGTGCGCATGCTCACGGTGGTGGCACCGGCGATCTTCACGCCCCAGGCCGCAGCCTGTGCGGGCATGCTGGTTCCGCCGGAGCATCGCGGGCGGGCGGTAACTTTCGTCTTTCTTGGCTGGTCGATGGCATCGGTGCTCGGCCTGCCCATTGGGGCGCTGATCGGCGGGCACCTGGGCTGGCGAATGGCTTTCGCGGCCGTTGCGCTGCTCAGTATCGCGAGCGCGGCGTCGGTATGGCTGACGCTGCCGCGGGATATCCGGCCCGCTGCGCTGACGGCTGCCGCATGGTCGCGCGTGCTCCGCAGTCCAGTGCTGATGGGCATCGTCTCGGTCACGGCGCTGCAGGGTGCCGGCCAGTTCGTTCTGTTCAGCTACTTCGGGCCCGTGCTGAAGCGGAACTTCGACGCGGATCCCACCATGCTGAGCGTGATGTGGGCGCTGTTCGGCGCCTTCGGACTGGTGGGCAACATGCTGGTCAGCCGCTTCATCGACCGCGTCGGCGCGGGCCGCATGGTGCTTGCAACCAGTTCGCTGATTGCGCTCAGCCTCTTTCTCTGGCCTTGGGCCGGCACGCTTCCGTGGCTGGCGGCGGTGCTCGTGCCGTGGGGCCTGGGCTGCTTTGCCACCAATTCAGCGCAGCAGGCGCGGCTGGTGGCCCTCGCGCCCGCCCTTGCGCCGGGCTCGGTGGCCTTGAACAGTTCGGGCATCTATATCGGCCAGGCGGTCGGTGCAGGGCTGGGCGGGTGGCTGCTTGCCAATGACGCGGCGGCGTGGATGAACTGGGTCGGATTTGGGCTGCTGCTGCTCGCCATCGCCTTGAGCCTGGGTGTCGATCGCAGCCGCCGCGCGGCCTGAGCGCGGCCCCGCGTAAAACCCGGGCACGCCCCGGCGGCGCATGGCTGCAAAATCGAAGGCTGCGCAAACCCCGGGACCCGGCGCCTGCAAGCGGGGCCGGCTCCATCAACCAGCGAAAATCTTTCTCAATGACAGTCAACTACACCCGGATCGGCGTCGTCGGCGCCGGCGCCATGGGCCGGGGCATTGCCCAGATTGCCGCCCAGGCAGGCAGCGAAGTGCTGCTGCTCGACAGTTTTGCGGGAGCAGCCGAGCGCGGGCGCGAAGCCCTCGCGGCTCAATGGAACAAGCTGCATGAAAAGGGCAAGATCGACGCCGCGGCGCGCGATATGCAGATCGCACGCGTCAGGGTGGTCGATTCGGTGGCCGCCCTCGCCCAGTGCGACCTCGTGATCGAAGCGGTGGTGGAAGACCTGGAGGTCAAGCGCTCGCTGTTCCGCGACCTCGAAGCGGTGGTCGCGCCCACGGCCACGCTCGTCACCAACACGTCGTCGCTGTCGGTCACCGCCATTGCCGCGGGACTCAAGCAGCCTGAGAGGGTGGCGGGTTTCCACTTCTTCAACCCAGTGCCGCTGATGAAGGTGGTCGAGGTGGTAGCAGGCTTCAAGACCTCCGTCGAGGTCTGCAAGCAGCTGGCCGGCTATGCGGTGCAGATGGGCCACAGCGCTGTGCAGGCGCAGGACACGCCCGGCTTCATCGTCAACCACGCCGGACGCGGCTACGGCACCGAGGCGCTGCGCATCGTGGGTGAAGGCGTCGCCGACTTTGCCACCGTCGACCGCATCCTCAAGGAGCAGGCCGGCTTTCGCCTGGGTCCGTTCGAACTGCTGGACCTGACGGCACTCGACGTGTCGCATCCGGTGATGGAATCGATCTATCACCAGTACTACGAGGAGCCACGCTTCCGACCCAGCGTGATCACGGCGCAGAGGCTTGCAGCGGGTGTGCTGGGCCGCAAGACGAACGAAGGCTTCTATCGCTACAACGACGGCGTGATGCAGCAGGTGCCCGAAGCCCCGGCGCCCACGGTCGAGGCGCTGCCCTCGGTCTGGGTGTCTCCCCGTGCTGCAAGGCGGGCCGAACTGCTGCGGCTGGTGAATGCGCTCGGCGCCCAGATCGACAGCGGCGCCGCGCCTGCGCCCGCCTCGCTCATCCTGGTTGCGCCATTGGGCTTCGACGTGACCACGGTGGCCGCGGTCGAGCGCCTGGACGCCACGCGCACCGTCGGGATCGACATGCTGATCGATGATGCGGCCACCAAGCGCCGCGTGCTCGCCACCAACCCGGCCACGCGCCGCGACATCCGCGATGCGGCGCACGCCCTCTTCGCGCGCGACGGCAAGGCCGTGAGCGTGATCCGCGACAGCGGCGGCTTCGTCACGCAGCGCGTGATCGGCACCATCGTCAACATTGCCGCCGACATGTGCCAGCAGCGCGTCTGCTCGCCGGCCGATCTCGAAACGGCGGTCCAGCTGGGCCTGGGCTATCCGCGCGGTCCGCTGGCCATGGGCAACCTGTACGGGCCCACCAACATGCTCGAGGTGCTGTTCAACCTGCAAACGGTCTACGGCGATCCGCGCTATCGCCCGAGCCCGTGGCTGCGCCGCCGAGGGGCGCTAGGCCTGAGCCTGCTGCACGAGGAAGAATAAGTAAACAAGCCAATATCAAGGAAAGCATCACAGCGATGACCGCCGAACTGAAGAGCACCAGCGAGGGACGCACCATGGTGCTGACGATCGCCAACCCGACACAGCGCAATGCACTGGGTCCCGAGATCTACGCCGCGGGCATCGAGGCGCTCAACGGCGCCGAAAGCAGCGATGAGATTCGCAGCGTGGTCATCGTGGGCGAAGGCGCATGGTTCTGTGCCGGCGGCTCGCTGCAGCGGCTCTCGGACAACCGCCAGCGCGACCCTTCGGTGCAGGCCGAAAGCATCGAGGGACTGCACAACTGGATCGATTCGATCCGCGCTTTTCCCAAGCCGATCATCGCGGCCGTCGAGGGTGCGGCGGCAGGCGCCGGCTTCTCGCTCGCGCTGGCCTGTGATTTCGTCGTGGCCGCGCGCGACGCTGTTTTTGCGGCGTCCTACAGCAACGTAGCGCTGTCGCCCGACGGCGGCTTGAGCTGGCACCTGGGCCAGGCGTTGCCGCGCCAGTTGGCCAGCGAGTGGCTGATGTGCGGCGAGCGCATCGGCGCGCCGCGGCTGCATGCGCTCGGATTGGTCAATGAGTTGAGTGAAAACGGCCAGGCGCTCGCCAGCGCGTTGGCGCTTGCAACACGGCTCAACGCGCGTGCGCCAAACTCGCTCGCCAGCATCAAGGAGCTGCTGAGCGAGGCGCGCGGCAGCACGTTTGCATCGCAGCTCTCGCAGGAGCGCGATCACTTCGTGCGCAACCTGCATCATCCGAATGCCGGCATCGGCATTGCCGCATTCCTCGAGAAGAAGCCCCCGCAGTACGAGTAGCGGCGCCACGTCGCTCTCGTGACACCCTCCAGCCTTTCAGTCGCCGACAGGACAGACCAATGGACGACCCCATTCTTACCATCGAAGAACGTGAAGCGATCAACAGTGGTCGCTGGTTTTCTTCCCTATCTCCCTCGCTGCGGCACGACATTCTCCGATGCGCATTCGTCAAACGCTACAAGGACGGCGACCTGATCGCCGCCCGCGGCGACCCGCCCGACCACTGGATTGCCTGCGCCAAGGGCGCGGTGCGCGTCAGCTCCACGGCCGTGTCGGGCAAGCAGGTGACGCTGACCTACGTGGAGCCGGGCATCTGGTTCGGCGACGTGGCGATGTTCGACGGGGACCGGCGCACGCACGACGCCTATGCGCATGGGGATACCACCAATCTGTGCGTGGCGCGGGCCGATTTCCAGAAGATCCTGGCCGCGCACGTGGAGCTGTACGAGGCGCTGATGCGGCTGCAGGCGCGCCGCATCCGCACCCTCTTCGGGCTGGTGGAAGACCTCAACACCCTGCCCTTGCGCGCACGGCTTGCGAAGCAACTCATTCACTTGGTGCGCAGCTACGGCGTGCCCAACCTGGAAGACGGCAGCCAGATGCGCATCGGGCTGCAGCTTGCGCAGGAAGAGCTGGCACAGCTGCTCGGCGCATCGCGCCAGCGCGTCAACCAGGAACTCAAGACCATGGAACGCGAGGGCACCATCCGCATCGAGCCGGCTGGCCTCGTGGTGCTGGACCGCGTGGCATTGATGCGCGTCTCCGAAGCGGATGTCTGACATGAGCCAGGACTTCTCCAACTTCATCGGCACCCGTGCGGTCTCGCAGCAGCACGCCTTCGACGTCGACGTGCTCGCAGCCTGGCTCGAGAAGAACCTTGATGGCTTCAAGGGTCCGCTCACTGTGGAGATGTTCAAGGGCGGCCAGTCCAACCCGACCTACAAGCTCGTCACGCCCACGCAGAGCTACGTGATGCGTGCCAAGCCCGGCCCCGTCGCCAAGCTGCTGCCCTCGGCTCATGCGGTGGAGCGCGAGTTCAAGGTCATGAGCGGCTTGCAAGGCACCGATGTGCCCGTGCCACGCATGCATTGCCTGTGCGAGGACGAATCCGTCATCGGCCGCGCCTTCTACGTGATGGAATTCATGCAAGGGCGCGTGCTGTGGGATCAGTCGCTGCCCGGCATGAGCAATGCCGAACGCGCGGCTCACTACGATGAGATGAACCGCGTCATCGCGGCACTGCACACCGTGAAGTTTGCCGAGCGCGGCCTGGCCGACTACGGCAAGCCCGGCAACTACTTTGAGCGCCAGATCGGCCGCTGGAGCAAGCAATACAAGGCCTCGACCGATGGCGCCGGCGAACTGTCGCAGCCGATCGGCGCCATGGAGCGCCTGATCGACTGGCTCCCCGCCCATATGCCCGCGAGTGCGCGCGACGAGACCAAGGTCTCGATCGTGCACGGCGACTACCGGCTGGACAACGTGATGTTCCACGCCACAGAGCCGCGGATCATCGCGGTGCTCGACTGGGAGCTTTCCACACTGGGTCATCCGCTGGCGGACTTCAGCTACCACTGCATGTCCTGGCACATGCCTCCCACCACCGGCCGCGGCATCGGCGGCGTGGATGTTGCGGCGCTGGGCATTCCCACCGAGAGCGAATACATCCGCCGCTACTGCGAGCGCACGCGCATCAGCACGCCCGAGGCGCTGGCGCCCGACTGGAACTTCTACCAGGCCTACAACCTGTTCCGCATGGCTGCGATCCTGCAAGGCATTGCCAAGCGGGTCGAGGCCGGTACCGCATCGAGCGAGCAAGCCGTGGCATCTGCCCGCGGCGCGCGGCCGATGGCCGAGATGGCCTGGCAGTTTGCCCAAAAGGCCTAGCTGCCGCACACCCCCACCAGGAGACAAGAGATGGATTTCGAATACTCGGCAAAAACCAAAGAACTCCAGAAGCGCGTGAGCGCGTTCATGGACGAGCACATCTACCCGGCCGAAGCCGAGTACTCGGCCGAACTGGCCGCCAACACGGCCGCCGGCAAGCGCTGGACCGCGCTCAAGACCGTCGAGAAGGTCAAGGAGAAGGCCAAGGCCCAGGGACTGTGGAACCTGTTCCTGCCGGTAGACAGTGCCTCCGCGTCTGGCTATGAAGGTGCCGGCCTCACCAACCAGGAATACGCACCGCTCGCCGAGATCATGGGCCGTGTGCCATGGGCCTCGGAAGCTTTCAACTGCTCGGCGCCGGACACCGGCAACATGGAGACCATTGCCCGCTACGGTTCCGAAGCCATCAAGGCGCGCTGGCTCAAGCCGCTGCTCGAAGGGCAGATCCGCTCGGCCTTCGCGATGACCGAGCCCGACGTTGCTTCGAGCGATGCCACCAACATCTCGACCCGCATTGAACGCCAGGGCAACGAGTACGTGATCAACGGCCGCAAGTGGTGGATCTCGGGCGCAGCCGATCCGCGCTGCGCTGTGTTCATCACCATGGGCAAGAGCGACCCCGATGCGCCGAGGCATTCGCAGCAGAGCATGGTCATCGTGCCGGCGGACGCCAAGGGCATCCGCATCGTGCGCCCGCTCAACGTGATGGGCTATGACGACGCACCGCACGGCCACGTCGAGATGTATTTCGAAAACGTGCGTGTGCCGGTCGACAACATCCTGCTCGGCGAAGGCCGCGGTTTCGAAATCGCCCAGGGCCGGCTTGGCCCGGGACGCATTCACCACTGCATGCGCCTGATTGGCCTGGCAGAGCGCGCGCTCGAGCTGATGTGCAAGCGTGCCTCCTCGCGGGTGGCCTTCGGCAAAACGGTCGCTTCGCAGACCGTGACGCAGGAACGCATTGCCGAGGCGCGCTGCAAGATCGACATGGCCCGCCTGCTCACGCTCAAGGCCGCATGGCTAATGGACGTAGCCGGCAACAAGGTCGCAAAGAACGAGATCGCGATGATCAAGGTAGTGGCGCCGAGCATGGCCTGCCAGGTGATCGACTGGGCCATGCAGGTGCATGGCGGCGGCGGCATGAGCGACGACTTTCCGCTGGCCTACGCCTACGCCGGTGCGCGCACGCTGCGCTTTGCGGACGGCCCGGACGAAGTGCACCGCAATGCGATCGCGAAGTGGGAGCTGGGCAAGTACGCGCCCAGCAAGACCGAAGCCGAGCCGCCCGTCACGCGCTTCTGATCTGTCTTGTTCCCTCTCCTCGGGGAGAGGGTGAGGGTGAGGGCCGACGGCGCCAAACGCGCCTCGGCCCTTTCTTTTTTCAGAGCTTCTTCTGCAAGAACACCGCGTGCCCGAACGCCGGATCGAGCTGGTAGCCGACAAAGCCTTCGCGCTCATAGCTGCGCAGCGCAGGCGCATTCCCCGAGAGCACTTCGAGTGTGAGCCTGCAGGCGCCGCGCGCCCTCGCCTCCTGCTCCACGCGCGCGAGCATGCGCTGAGCCACGCGCTGGCCACGATGGCTGGGCAACACCACTACATCGTGCACATTGACCAGCGGCCGGCAGGCAAAGGTCGAGAAGCCTTCGATGCAGTTGATCAAGCCGACGGGCTGCGCTCCTTCGTACGCGAGCACGCTGAATGCTTGCGGCCGGGCGGCGAGTGCCGCCGGCAGCCCCGCGCGCACGCCAGCCTCGAGCGGCGTCCCACCGCCGGCTGGGTCGCGCGCATAGGCGTCGAGCAGATCGACCAGCGCCGCCGCGTGCGCGGCCTTGCGATAGTCGGCCAGGACGACTTCGATCGGCGCCATCACCGTGCGGGACCGAGGGTGTCCGCGAGGCGCTTTGCACAAGCCTCGGCCTGCTTCGCTTCGCGCGCCTCGACCATCACGCGCACCAGCGGCTCGGTGCCGCTCGCCCGGATCAGCACCCGGCCGCTGTCGCCGAGCTCGGCTTCGATGCGCCGCGTTTCACTGGCCAGTGCGTCGTTTTTCTGCCAGTCCTGTCCTGGCGTGAGCCGGACATTGACCAGGACCTGGGGAAACACCGTCAGGCCGGCAAGCAGCTGTGCCACGGTCTTGCCGCTGCGCACGCAGGCCTGCAGCACCTGCAGCGCACTCACGATGCCGTCGCCGGTGGTGTGGCGGTCGAGCACCAGTAGGTGGCCCGAGCCCTCGCCGCCCAGCAGCCAGCCGCGCTTGTCGAGTTCTTCGAGCACATAGCGGTCGCCCACCTTGGCGCGCACAAACTCGATGCCCTGCCCGCGCAGCGCCACCTCGACGGCCTTGTTGGTCATCAGCGTGCCGACCACGCCCACGGGCTTCTCGCCGCGCGCGATGCGCTCGGCCACCATCAGATAAAGCAGCTCGTCGCCATTGAACAGGCGCCCGCTCGCATCGACGAGTTGCAGGCGGTCGGCGTCGCCGTCGAGCGCAATGCCGTAGTCCGCCTTCTGCTCGGTCACGGCAGCCACCAGCGCAGCGGGATGCGTGGCGCCAAAGCCGTTGTTGATGTTGAGCCCGTCGGGTGTGCAGCCGATGCTGGTGACCTCGGCGCCCAGTTCATGGAACACGTTGGGCGCCACCTGGTAGGCCGCGCCGTGCGCCGCGTCGATCACCAGCTTCATGCCGCGCAAGGTGAGGTCGTTGGCGAAGGTGCTCTTGCAGAACTCGATGTAGCGGCCGGGCGCGTCGTTGAGGCGGCGGGCTTTGCCAAGCTCGGCCGAGGTGGCCCAGACAGGAGCCTCCTCGAGCGCGGCCTCCACTGCAAGCTCCCACTCGTCGTCGAGCTTGGTGCCCTGCGCGCTGAAGAACTTGATGCCGTTGTCCGGGTAAGCGTTGTGGCTGGCACTGATCACCACGCCCAGGCTCGCACGCTGCGCGCGCGTCAGGTACGCCACGCCAGGAGTGGGCAGCGGACCGAGCAGCACCACGTCCACCCCCGCTGAATTGAAACCCGACTCGAGTGCGCTTTCGAGCATGTAGCCGGAGATGCGGGTGTCCTTGCCGATCAGCACCGTGGGGCGGGACTGGCTTTTCTTGAGCACGCGGCCCACGGCATGCGCAAGGCGCAGCACGAAGTCCGGCGTGATGGGCGACTGGCCGACCGTGCCGCGGATGCCGTCGGTGCCAAAGTATTTACGGGTCATGGGGGTGTTCTTGTTGTTGATCCTGTGAAACTTGCAGCTCCGGTCGAGGCTCTTCCGCCTTCATGGCACGCCACACGGCGAGCGCCGATACGGTCTCGCGCACATCGTGCACCCGCACCACGGCCGCGCCTCGCTCCACGGCGAGCACCGCCGCAGCCACGCTGGGCACGATGCGGCCGCTCGCGATCTCAATGCCGCTCACCGCGCCGATCGAGGATTTGCGGGACCAGCCCAACAGCAGGGGAAAGTCGGCGCCGAGCAGTTCACGCTGGCGCGCGAGCAAGGCGAAATTCTGCGCCACGGTCTTGCCGAAGCCAATGCCCGGGTCGAGCGTGATGCGAGAGGGATCGACATTCAGCGCCCGGAGTTGCGCCACCTGCTGCGCCCAGAACGACAGCACCTCCGGCACCACGTCACCCTGCATCGGGGCAGCCTGCATGGTCTGCGGATCGCGATGCATGTGCATCAGGCAGATGCCGCACGAAGGATGCGCGGCCACGGCTTCGCGCGCACCCGGCTGGCGCAGCGCCCAGACGTCGTTGACGACATCCGCGCCCAGGTCGAGCACCGCGCGCATCACCTCCGGCTTATAGGTATCGACGGACACCGGCACGTTGAGCTTGACCGCTTCTCGGACCACGGGCAGCACGCGTGCCAGTTCGGCGTCGAGCGGCACAGGCGGGCTGCCAGGGCGGGTCGATTCACCACCGACATCGAGGATGTCGGCGCCCTCTTTCAGCAATTGCTCGCAATGCCGCAGCGCGGCTTCTGTCGAGGCATGCGCGCCGCCATCGGAAAAGGAATCGGGGGTGACGTTGACGATGCCCATCACGCGCGGCTGCGCCAGATCGATGGCAAAGCGCGCCGTCCGCCAGACAGTTGCAAGGGCCCTCGTCATGCGGCACCTTCATCGAAAACGGGGCCCAGGGCCCCGTTGCTATTTGACGCCGGTCGCACTTCAGGCAACTGTGGGCGCCGGATCCGGATTGACTGCCGGCGTGCCGCCGCTGCCCGACGGCGGAATGCGGGGCGTCCAGTCCTTGGGCGGACGCGGTGCGCGGCCCGCCATGATGTCGTCAAGTTGCTCGCTGTCGATGGTTTCCCATTCGAGCAGGGCCTTGGCCATGGTGTGCATCTTGTCGCTGTTCTCCTCGATGAGGCGGCGCGCCAGGGCGTACTGCTCGTCGATGATGCGGCGAACTTCGGCATCGACCTTTTCCATGGTCTGCTCGCTCATGTTGGTCGTCTTGGTGACCGAACGGCCGAGGAACACTTCGCCTTCGTTCTCTGCGTAGACCATCGGGCCCAGCGCGTCGGTCATGCCGTAGCGCGTGACCATGTCGCGGGCGATGGAGGTCGCGCGCTCGAAGTCGTTGCTGGCGCCGGTGGTCATCTGGTGCATGAACACTTCTTCGGCGATGCGGCCACCGAAAAGCATGCTGATCTGGTTCAGCATGTACTCGCGGTCATAGCTATAGCGGTCTTGCGCCGGCAAGCTCATGGTCACGCCCAAGGCGCGGCCACGCGGGATGATCGTGACCTTGTGGACTGGGTCGCACTTGGGCAGCAGCTTGCCAATGAGGGCGTGGCCGGACTCGTGGTAGGCCGTGTTGCGGCGCTCTTCCTCGGGCATGACCATGCTCTTGCGCTCGGGGCCCATGAAGATCTTGTCCTTGGCCTTTTCGAAGTCCTGCATTTCGACCACGCGCGCATTGCGGCGTGCGGCCATCAGGGCGGCTTCGTTGCACAGGTTGGCCAGGTCGGCGCCGGACATGCCGGGCGTGCCGCGCGCGATAACGCTCGGGTTCACGTCCTGGCCCAGCGGGACCTTGCGCATGTGCACGCCGAGGATCTGCTCGCGGCCGCGGATATCGGGCAGCGTGACATACACCTGACGGTCGAAACGGCCCGGGCGCAGCAAGGCAGCGTCCAGGATGTCGGGGCGGTTGGTGGCAGCCACCACGATCACGCCGAGGTTGGTCTCAAAGCCGTCCATCTCGACCAGCATCTGGTTCAGGGTCTGCTCGCGCTCGTCGTTGCCGCCACCGAGGCCGGCACCGCGCTGGCGGCCCACCGCATCGATTTCGTCGATGAAAATGATGCAGGGCGCGTTCTTCTTGGCGTTCTCGAACATGTCGCGCACGCGGGCAGCGCCCACGCCGACGAACATTTCAACGAAGTCGGAACCCGAGATCGAGAAGAACGGAACCTTGGCTTCGCCGGCGATCGACTTGGCCAGCAGGGTCTTGCCGGTGCCGGGAGGTCCGACCAGCAGCAGTCCGCGCGGAATGCGGCCGCCCAGCTTCTGGAAGCGCTGCGGGTCTTTCAGGAAATCGACCACCTCACGGACTTCTTCCTTGGCTTCGTCGCAGCCCGCGACGTCGGCGAAGGTGACCGTGTTGTTGTTCTCGTCCATCATGCGGGCCTTGCTCTTGCCGAAGCTGAACGCCCCGCCCTTGCCGCCGCCTTGCATCTGGCGCATGAAGTAGATCCAGACGCCGATCAGGAGCAGCATCGGGCCCCAGCTCACCAAGAGCGTCATGAGGAGCGAACCCTCTTCGCGCGGCTTGACGTCGAACTTGACGTTGTGGTCGATCAGGTCGCCCACCAGGCCGCGATCGAGCACGGTGGCGGTTGTACGGATCTTGCGATCATCGTTGGTGACGGCGACGATCTCGCCGCCGCCCGCGCCTTCAGGAATGACGGCGCTCTTGATCTGGTTGTTCCGGACCTGATCCAGGAACTCCGAATAGCTCACCGCCCCTGAGCCGACGCCGCCGCGGGTGTCGAACTGCTTGAACACAGTGAACAACACCATGGCAATGACGAGCCATACGGCAACTTTGGAAAACCACTGATTGTTCAAACGAAGCTCCAGTCGAAAGCGCGTGACAAGATTGTGAAAGAACGCGCTATGGATACGCAATTGCGCCCCATTTTAGGCTTTTCAAGCTGCGAAAAGCGGGCATTTCCCTAAAGCAGCCATAGCCTGACAAGGGTTAGCGCCCCGCCAGCGCCTTGCCGAGCCCTCCGGCGGCAAGGTATCAAAGCGTTTCCTGCGCCCTGAGACCCATGCCAACCAGAAAGGTTTCGGACGATTTGTCCCGCGAGGCCTTGGGTTTGAAGGGCTTCACGGTGCGGAAATTGGCCTTGAACAGCTTGACCAGTTCGTCATAGCCGCTTCCATGGAAAAGCTTGGCAACCAAGGCGCCTTCGGGCTTCAGATGGTGCTGGGCGAAGTCGATTGCCAACTCTATGAGGTGGGCCACCCGGGCTGCATCGGCCGAATGGATGCCCGACAGGTTGGGCGCCATGTCCGAAACCACCAGGTCGGCTTTGCGACCCGCGAGCACCTCCAGCAGTTGCTCGAGCAGCTCGGCCTCGCGGAAATCGCCCTGCAGGAAGGTCACGCCCTCGATCGGCTCCATGGGGAGCATGTCCAGCGCAATGATGGCACCGTTCAGCTCGCCGGCCGCGGCGCCGTCGGGCGACATCCGCCGCCGCAGGTACTGGCTCCAGGCGCCGGGCGTGGAGCCCAGGTCGACCACCAGCTGACCGGGCTTGACCAGGCCGAGCGACTCGTCGATTTCCTTGAGCTTGTAGGCGGCGCGTGCACGATACCCCTCCCGAGTGGCCAGCTTGACGTACGGATCGTTGATGTGGTCGTGCAGCCACGCCTTGTTGACTTTTTTGCTTTTCGCCTTGGTGCTCATGGGGAGCCTCTCGTGCTTCGCGCTGCGGTATTCGCCTTGGAAGCGGCCGGGCGGTTCGAGAGGATGCTTTCTACCCTCGATAATACGGGGATGCCCGCCATTCAACTTACCCCTGCCGAGCGCAAGGTGCACCGCGCCGAAGCTCACCACCTGGATCCGATCGTCATGGTCGGTGGAGACGGGCTGACCCCTGCCGTTAAAAAAGAAGCCGATGCGGCGCTCAAGGCCCATGGCCTCATCAAGGTGCGCGTCTTTTCGGACGACCGCCTGGCCCGCGACGCCATGCTGCGCGAACTGGCCGAAGAGCTCGATGCTGCGCCCATCCAGCACATCGGCAAGCTGCTCGTGTTGTGGCGCCCCAAGCCTGAGAAAGAGCGCGTGGTCGATGAAGACCGCATGCCCGGCCCGCGCGACATCAAGGTGCTGAAGTACAGCAAGCGCGGCGGCCAGCGCCCCGAGATCAAGACCCTGCGCGTGCTCGGCAACCAGCGCCTCACCCCCGGCGGCACCATCAAGCGCGCCAAGGCGAAGCGGCCACTCTCGGCCAAGAAGCGCAACCAGTCGGATTGAACTGGGTGACACGCCACATCCTCTGCATGAAATGGGGCACGAAATACGGCCCCGAATACGTCAACCGCCTCTACGCGATGGTGCGCCGCAATCTCAGCGGCGACTTCAAGTTCGTGTGCCTGACGGACGACGGCACCGGCATCCGCCCTGAAGTGACGTGCCTGCCGATTCCGCCGCTCAACCTGCAACTGGCGCCCGGCCAGCGCGACGGCGCATGGAAGAAGCTCACCACCTTCGAAAAAGACCTGCACGGCCTGCGAGGCACCGCCTTGTTCCTGGACGTGGACGTCGTGATCGTGGGCAGTCTCGATGCCTTCTTCGAGTACCCGGGCGAGTTCCTGATCATCAAAGACTACGCGCGTCCCTGGCGCCACGGGCGGATCACCGGAAACTCGTCGGTGTATCGATTCGAGCTGGGTGCGCATGCCGACGTGCTGGCCTATTTCCGCGACAACATGGACAAGGTCCAGGCCGAGTACCGCAACGAGCAGACCTATCTTTCGGCCATGCTGCACAAGCAGGGCAAGCTGGGCTATTGGCCCACGGCCTGGTGCCCGAGCTTCAAGTACCACGGCATTCCCACGTGGCCGACCAACTACTGGGAAGAGCCCTTCGTGCCCGAAGGCGCGCGCATCATGGTGTTCCATGGCGAATGCAATCCGCCCGATGCATTGGCAGGCCGTCGCAACCGGACTTTTCGCTTTATCCGGCCTGCGAGCTGGGTCGCCAAGTTCTGGAAAGAATGAGGTGAACGGATGGCGATGGGCAGCTAGCTTGCCCGTCCGCCAGCCTTCAGCCTGCCGAAGACGCGCGAGCAGCGCCCATGCGCCACAGCAGCGCGCCGGCACACAGCCACTGAACCAGGTACATGCCGCTTCCCACGGTGTGCCAAAGCTTCAGGTTTTCGCGCGCCAGAATGCGGGGCGCCACGGCATATTGCTGGAGCAGCGCCAGCAGCAATGCGCCCAATATCAGGAAGATGGCGGTCATCGAGGCGTTGTCGATGCGGTCGTCCATCTTCGTCCTGAAATGAACCAGCAGCAGCAGGCCGCAGCCAATGGCGATCCAGCTCTGCGCCTCGAACAGCTGCCCTGCAAAATTACCCGCCACTGCGGGATTGCCCAGCCTCGCAAAAAGCATCGGCACGACCAGGAAACCGATTGTCGTGAGGCTGCCCCACCAGAAGGCGGCCAGCAGCAGCGCAAAACGGTCCTTCATTCGATGCGGCGGCTCAGAGGTAGCGCACCGCCACGATTTCGTAGCGCTTGAGGCCGCCCGGGGCCTGCACTTCGGCGACGTCGCCCTCTTCCTTGCCGATGAGCGCACGGGCGATCGGGCTGGAGATGTTGATGAGGCCCAGCTTCAGGTCGGCCTCGTCCTCGCCGACGATCTGGTATTTGACGGTTTCGCCCGTTTCTTCTTCCTCGAGTTCCACTGTGGAACCGAACACCACCTTGCCTCCGGCGTCGAGTTCGGCCGGATCGATGATCTGCGCGGCCGACAGCTTGCCTTCGACTTCCTGGATGCGGCCTTCGATGAAACCCTGCCGATCCTTGGCGACTTCGTACTCGGCGTTTTCGCTCAGGTCGCCCTGTGCACGGGCTTCGGAAATCGCGTTGATGACCCAGGGGCGGTCCACAGTCTTGAGCTGATGCAGTTCAGCGCGCAGTTTCTCGGCGCCGCGCTTGGTGATCGGGATGGTGGCCATGTTTGGTTCTCCATAAAGCGAAACCGCCGAACGCTGCCGTTCGGCGGTCGATGGGGGAAAGGGATCAGACGAGGTTGCGTCCGGTCAGCCGGCTCAGGATAGCGAGCGGGCTCGAATCTGGATTGTATTGCTTCGCCGCAGGCAGATGAAGGGTCTGCTCGAGCATGTACTGTCCCGCCATGACGGCGTGCGAGGTCTGGTCCGAAAAGCACACCCACACCGAACCGGGCGGGAACTTGGCGGTCTCCTGCGGCGAGCTTTCCTGGTAGGCCATGTCCGACTTCATGCCGTCGTGCAGTTGCAGCATCAGGTGGTCGTACTCGCTGCGAAACGACTTGGTCACATGCAGCGCCTGCAGCAGCTTCGCCTGCCAGTGCACATAGGGCTTGGCACGCGGCAGGAAGCGCCTGGCAATGTCCTCGAACGGCTCGCCCACGCGCCACACGCGCGGCGCGCCTTCGGGGTTGACGTTGGTAAACACCCGAAGGATGCGCTCGCCGTAGTTGGGCCGCGACGGAAATGCATCGACGTGCAGGCGCCGGTCGTCGGCGCGCCACGACTGCACGCGCGTCTCGACCTGTGCCGGCCGGTAGCTGGTCGGCGCCAGCCGCAGGGCCGGCGTGTAGTGCGGCAGCAGGCCATGGATGAGTTGCTGCGCCTGCGCACGAAAGCGCCCCACCATTGCCGTCGCCTTGCGTTGCACATCCTCGTCGCCGACGACGCCCTTGAGCTTGCCGTTGGCATCGAGACTGATGTTGCGCACATCCGGCGACAGCAGGCTGGGCGTGAGCAGGCTGCGCTCTTCAGGCAGCAGCTCGAAGCCCAGGCGCGGAAAGTACAGCACCTTGCCCGCTTCGAGTTCGGCAATCCACGCCTCGTTGGGCGTGGCCGCGTTCCAGTCGGCCAGGTCCAGTTCGACGAGCTGCGTTTGCATGACTGCGTTCAGGCGGCGGCGAGTTGCGCGTGCATCTCCTGCACCGAGATCACGCCCAGCTCGTCCATGAAGCCCATGCCTTCGACCGCGGCTTCAGCACCAAAAATGGTGGTGAAGGTGGTCACGCGCGCGAGCAGCGCCGAAGTGCGGATCTGCCGCGAATCGTTGATCGCGTTGCGGCGCTCTTCCACCGTGTTGATGACCAGCGCGATCTCGTTGTTCTTGATCATGTCCACGATGTGCGGGCGGCCTTCGGTCACCTTGTTCACCGTCGCGCATTCGATGCCCGCGGCGCTGATGGCGGCGGCCGTGCCCTTGGTAGCGATGATCTCGAAGCCCAGCTTGACCAGGCCGCGCGCCACTTCCACGGCGCGCGCCTTGTCGTTGTTCTTCACCGAGATGAAGACCTTGCCCGACTTCGGCAGGTGCGTGCCCGCGCCCAGTTGCGACTTGACGAACGCTTCGCCGAAAGTCTTGCCCACGCCCATCACTTCGCCGGTCGACTTCATCTCGGGGCCGAGGATGGTGTCCACACCCGGGAACTTGACGAACGGGAACACGGCTTCCTTCACGCTGAAGTAAGGCGGTGTCACTTCCTTCGTCACGCCCTGCGACTTGAGTGACTGGCCGGCCATGCAGCGTGCAGCCACCTTGGCGAGCTGGATGCCCGTGGCCTTGCTCACGTAAGGCACCGTGCGCGAAGCACGCGGGTTCACTTCGAGCACGTAGATGACGTCCTTGCCGTCCTTCTGCTGGATGGCGAACTGCACATTCATCAGGCCCACCACGTTGAGCGCGGCGGCCATGGCGGCGCTCTGGCGCTTCAGCTCGGCAATGGTCTCGGCGCTCAGGCTGTAGGGCGGCAGCGAGCAGGCGGAGTCGCCCGAGTGCACGCCGGCTTGCTCGATGTGCTCCATCACGCCGCCGATGAGCGTCTGGCCCTCGGCATCGCGCAGGCAGTCGACGTCGCATTCGACAGCATCGTTCAGGAAGCGGTCGAGCAGCACCGGCGAGTCGTTGCTCACCTTGACCGCTTCGCGCATGTAGCGCTCGAGGTCGCGCTGCTCGTGCACGATTTCCATCGCACGGCCGCCGAGCACATAGCTCGGGCGCACCACCAGCGGATAGCCCAGCGCCGCGGCCTTTTCAAGCGCCTCGGGTTCGGTGCGCGCGGTGGCGTTCGGCGGCTGCAGCAGCTTGAGCTCATGCAGCAGCTTCTGGAAGCGCTCGCGGTCTTCGGCCGCGTCGATCATGTCGGGCGAGGTGCCGATGATCGGCACGCCGTTGGCTTCGAGGTCGAGCGCGAGCTTGAGCGGCGTCTGGCCGCCGTACTGCACGATCACGCCGAGCGGCTTTTCCTTGTCGACGATCTCGAGCACGTCTTCGAGCGTGAGCGGCTCGAAGTACAGGCGGTCGGACGTGTCGTAGTCGGTCGACACGGTCTCCGGGTTGCAGTTGACCATGATGGTCTCGTAGCCGTCTTCGCGCATGGCGAGCGCGGCATGCACGCAGCAGTAGTCGAACTCGATGCCCTGGCCGATGCGGTTGGGACCGCCGCCGAGCACCATGATCTTCTTCTTGTCGGTCGGATCGGCTTCGCACTCGTCTTCATAGGTCGAGTACATGTAGGCCGTGTTGGTCGCGAACTCGGCCGCGCAGGTGTCCACGCGCTTGTAGACCGGGCGCACGCCCAGGGCGCGGCGCTTCTCGCGGATGGCCGTGTCGGTGGTCTTGAGCTGCTTGGCCAGTCGGCGGTCGGAGAAGCCCTTTTTCTTGAGCGCGAGCAGCGTGTCCTTGTCGATGTCGGCCAGCGACTTGGTTTCGAGCTCGAGTTCGATCTTCACGATCTCTTCGATCTGCACCAGGAACCACGGATCGATCTTGGTCAGCGCAAACACTTCGTCGACGCTCAGGCCCATGGCGAAGGCGTCGCCAACGTACCAGATGCGCTCGGGACCGGGCTCGCCCAGTTCCTTTTCGAGCACTTCACGGTCCTGCGTCTTTTCGTTGAGCCCATCGACGCCCACTTCGAGGCCACGCAGGGCCTTCTGGAACGATTCCTGGAAGGTGCGGCCCATGGCCATCACTTCGCCCACGGACTTCATCTGCGTCGTGAGGCGCGAGTCGGCCTGCGGGAATTTCTCGAACGCGAAACGCGGGATCTTGGTGACCACGTAGTCGATCGACGGCTCGAACGACGCCGGCGTGGCGCCGCCAGTGATTTCGTTGCGCAGTTCGTCGAGCGTGTAGCCCACGGCCAGCTTGGCCGCTACCTTGGCAATCGGGAAACCCGTCGCCTTGGAGGCCAGCGCCGACGAACGCGAGACGCGCGGGTTCATTTCGATGACGACCATGCGGCCGTCCTTCGGGTTGATGGAGAACTGAACGTTCGAGCCGCCGGTGTCCACGCCAATCTCGCGCAGCACGGCCAGCGAGGCATTGCGCAGGATCTGGTATTCCTTGTCGGAGAGCGTCTGCGCGGGGGCCACGGTGATCGAGTCGCCGGTGTGCACGCCCATGGGGTCGAGGTTTTCGATCGAGCAGACGATGATGCAGTTGTCGGCCTTGTCGCGCACCACTTCCATCTCGTACTCTTTCCAGCCGAGGAGCGACTCTTCGATCAGCAGCTCGTTGGTGGGCGAGGCTTCGATGCCGCGCTTGCAGATGGTCTCGAACTCTTCCGGGTTGTAGGCAATGCCGCCGCCGGTGCCGCCGAGCGTGAAGCTGGGGCGGATCACGGTCGGGAAACCGACCGACTTCTGCACGGCCCAGGCTTCTTCCATCGAATGGGCGATGCCGGAGCGCGCCGAGCCGAGGCCGATCTTGGTCATCGCGTCCTTGAACTTCAGGCGGTCTTCGGCCTTGTCGATGGCCTCAGGCGTGGCGCCGATGAGTTCGACCGGCTTGTTGGTGGCTGCGCCGGTGTACTTGTCGAGCACGCCATTGCGCCAGAGGTCGAGCGCGCAGTTCAGCGCGGTCTGGCCGCCCATGGTCGGTAGGATGGCGTCGGGGCGCTCCTTGGCGATGATCTTCTCGACCGTCTGCCAGGTGATCGGCTCGATATAGGTGACGTCGGCCGTGGCCGGGTCGGTCATGATCGTCGCAGGGTTGCTGTTGATCAGGATGACCTTGTAGCCCTCTTCGCGCAAAGCCTTGCAGGCCTGCACGCCGGAATAGTCGAACTCGCAGGCCTGGCCGATGATGATCGGGCCGGCGCCGATGATGAGAATGGATTTGAGATCTGAGCGCTTGGGCATCTTATTTGTCCTTGGTGAAACCGATGCCGCGGCCGCTGTAGGCGCCCGGCTTCGGTTCATCCATCAGTTGATGGATCGCGTTGAATACATCGCGAAAGTTTTGGTCGTATCGCTGTTCCAGCGCGTTCAGCTTGCGCTTGAGGTCGGCGTGCTCCGACAGCATGCTGCGCAGCTTGACGAAGGTGCGCATGATCTCGATGTTGACGGCCACGGCGCGTTCGCTGCGCAGCACGCTCGACAACATGGCCACGCCCTGTTCGGTGAACGCCACGCTGCGGTAGCGCGCGCCGCCGGAACCCGGCTTCTCGGGTTTTGAGATCACAAGTTGTGATTTCAAATTCTCGAGATCCTGGTTCTCCAGGGTGAAGGCGAAATCAGCCGGAAATCGATCGAGGTTGCGGCGCATGGCCTGCAACAACACCCGGGTCTCGACGCCGTAGAGCGCGGCAAGGTCTTGCGCGAGCATGACCTTGAGGCCGCGCAGCACATAGATCTTGCCCTCGGCATCGCGCAATGCGGCGATGACCGAGACGTCGAGCACCGCGGGTGCATCAGCCACGTGCCTGCTCCATGAGCGCGGTGAAGCGATCGAACAGGTAGCCGATGTCGTGCGGGCCGGGCGAGGCTTCCGGGTGGCCCTGGAAGCAGAACGCCGGCTTGTCGGTGCGCGCGAGGCCCTGCAGCGTGTTGTCGAACAGGCTGATGTGCGTCGCGCGCAGGTTGGCAGGCAGCGACTTCTCGTCGACCGCGAAGCCGTGGTTCTGGCTCGTGATGCTCACGCGGCCGTTGTCCAGGTCTTTCACCGGATGGTTCGCGCCGTGGTGGCCGAACTTCATCTTGAAGGTCTTCGCACCCGAGGCCAACGCCATGATCTGGTGCCCCAGGCAGATGCCGAAGGTGGGAATGCCGGTTTCGATCAGTTCCCTGACCGCACTGATGGCGTAGTCGCACGGCTCCGGGTCGCCAGGGCCGTTGGCCAGGAAGATGCCATCGGGTTTGAGCTTGAGAACGTCGGCGGCGGGCGTTTGCGCCGGCACCACGGTGATGCGCGCGCCGCGCTGCGCGATCATGCGCAGGATGTTCTTCTTGACACCGTAGTCGAACGCCACCACGTGGAACCTGGGCGTGATCTGCACGCCGTAGCCCGGCTTGCCGTTCGAGTTCACCAGCTTCCACTCGGTTTCGGTCCACTCGTAGGTTTGCTTCACCGACACGACCTTCGCCAGATCGAGCCCAGCCATGTTGGGCGCACCCTTCGCTGCGGCAATGGCCTTGTCGATCAGCGCCTGCGTCACGGCCTCGCCCGCGGCCAGGCCCAGGATGCAGCCGTTCTGCGCGCCATGGGTGCGCAGGTGGCGGGTCAGCTTGCGGGTGTCGATGTTCGCAATGGCCACTGTCTTGCCGGCCGCGAGGTATTCGCTGAGCGTGGCGGACTTGCGGAAGTTGGAGGCGACGAGCGGCAGGTCTTTGATGATCAGGCCAGCGGCATGGATCTTGTCGGCTTCGATGTCTTCCCCGTTGACGCCGTAGTTGCCGATGTGCGGATACGTGAGCGTCACGATCTGCTGGCAATAACTCGGGTCGGTGAGGATTTCCTGGTAACCGGTCATCGAGGTGTTGAACACCACTTCGCCGGTCGTGGAGCCGGGGGCTCCGATCGAATTGCCTTGAAAGACCGTGCCGTCTGCGAGCGCCAGGATGGCGGGCGGGAAACTTCCCTTGAGAGACAAAAGCACTGGGTTCTCCGGATGGTTACGGTCGCCCGGAGCCCCAGGCGCGTTGCCTGCGGACTGCTGCTTAAGGGGAAGATGGCGTTGAAGGCGGCCGGGCGACGCTATTGCGAGTAAGCCCCCGATTGTAACTCGGCGGCACCGCTCTCTCGCCTTGCGGCGCCGTAAAACATATGCGGCCCATGCCTTTACGGCATCGGAAAATCAGGAGCCAGCCTGCGCCAACCCGGCCGCGCCGCTCGCGTGCAGGCAGATGGCCGCGGCTGCGGCTACGTTCAGCGATTCCTCCCCGCCCGGCTGCGCAATGCGGATGTGGTGCGTGGCTCGTGCCTCCAGTGCCGGCGAAACGCCCTGCCCCTCGTGGCCCATCAGCCAGGCGCAGGGGCTTGGCAGGCGCGCCTGGTGCAGCCATTCGCCCCGGTGCGAACTGGTGGCCACCAGCGGCACCTTCAGCTCGTCGAGCGCGTCGGCTTCCACGCCTTCGATCAGCCGGAGACCAAAGTGCGCGCCCATGCCGGCGCGTAGCACCTTCGGCGCCCACAGCGCCGCCGTGCCCTTGAGCGCGATCACCTGCGTGAACCCGAAGGCCGCTGCACTGCGCAGGATGGAACCAGCGTTGCCGGCATCCTGGAGACGGTCGAGCACGACGCTAGGCGCAGAGGACAGCAGCGCGGGCCGGGACGGCAGGTCAAGCACGAATCCCATGGGAGCGGGCGACTCCAGGCCACTGGCGGTCCGCAGGAGATCATCGTCGACCACTACGGTTTTGATAGCAGCATTGGCCCACTCGGCCGGTACCGACTGCCAAAAGGACGCCGAGAAAACGGCGATGGCAGGCCGAACACCTCTCGCGAGCGCCGCGCGGCAGAGATGGTCGCCCTCGAGCCAGATGCGGCCGAGCTTGCGGTAGGCGCCCGGGTCCTGGGCCAGCTTGCGCAAGTCCTTGAGCAGCGGGTTGTCGCGCGAGCTGATGTGGCTCACGCCGGCGGGAGTGGTCATTTTGCGGCTCAGGACTCGGCTCGGAGATCAAGGTGCACGGTTTCGACCGTTGCAATGAGCCCGGGCATCGGCACGGCGGCCTCGTCAGGCACAGCGGCGCCCATGGTGCGCGCCAGCGCTGCCGCCACCGGGCTGAACGACCTGCGGTGGTGAACGCACGCGCCATGGCGCAGCAGCGCCTCCAGGTGCTCCGGCGTGCCGTAGCCCTTGTGGCCGGCAAAACCGTACAGCGGAAACTCGACGTGCAGCTGTTCGCACAGGCGGTCGCGATGGACCTTGGCCAAAATCGATGCGGCGGAAATCGCCTTGACGCGCGCATCGCCCTTGACGATGGCTTCGGCCAGCACGTCGAGCGTCGGCAGGCGGTTGCCGTCAACCAGCACCTTGGCGGGCTTCAGGCGCAGGCCCTCGACCGCGCGACGCATCGCCAGCATGGTGGCCTGCAGGATGTTGTGGGTGTCGATTTCTTCCACGCTGGCCTGTGCCACCGAGCAGCACAGGGCTTTGGCCAGGATCTGGTCGTTCAGGCGCTCACGCTGCAGCGGCGTAAGGGTCTTGGAATCGGCAAGGCCCCGGATCGGGCGCTTGTCGTCCAGGATGACCGCGGCCGCGACTACCGGCCCGGCCAGGGGGCCGCGGCCCGCCTCGTCCACGCCCGCAACGAGACCCGGAGCGTCCCACACGAGGGCGGCCTGCTCAGCCTTCAAGAACTTTCTGGATCGCATCGGCGCAAAGTGTCGGCGTATCGCGCTGCAGTTGCACGTGCAGCTCTGAAAATTTTTGTTGCAGCGCCTGCGTCTTCTCGGGCGCGTCCAGCCAGGCTAGCGTGGCGTCGGCCAGCGCTTGCGGCGTGGCCGCATCCTGCAGCAGCTCGGGCACCACGAACTCGCGCGACAGGATATTGGGCAATCCCACCCAAGGCTGGAGCTGCTTGCGCTGCATGAGGCGCCACGACAGCGCGTTCATGTTGTAGGCAATGACCATCGGCCGCTTGAACAACGCCGCCTCCAGGGTGGCCGTCCCGCTCGCGATCAGCGTGACGTCGCAGGCGGCCAAGGCGGCATGGGACTGGCCGTTCAGCAGGGTCACGCGCTCCGCGATGCCGCTCGCCTGCAGCAGGGCCTCGACCTCGACGCGCAGGCCCGGCAGGATGGGTGCGACAAACCGTAGCGCGGGCCTCGCCTTCAGCATCTGGGCCGCGGCGGCGAAGAAGCGAGCGGCCAGGTAGCGCACCTCCGACCGGCGGCTGCCAGGCAGCAAGGCGACGACCTGCGCATCCGGTGCCAGGCCCAAGCCGGCGCGGGCCGCGGCTCGGTCCGGCGTCATGGGAACCACGTTGGCCAATGGATGGCCGACGTAGCTACCCTGCACGCCATGCTCCGCCAGCAGTGCCGGCTCGAACGGAAAGATGCAAAGCACGTGGTCGGCTGCGGCCCGGATCTTCTCGATGCGGTCCGGGCGCCAGGCCCAGATCGACGGGCAGACGAAATGCACCGTCTTCATGCCCCGGGCACGCAAGCCGGCCTCCAGATCGAGATTGAAGTCGGGGGCGTCCACGCCGATGAAAAGCTCCGGCCATTCGCGCAGCAGCCGCGCCTTGAGCTGGCGCCGGATGCCGGCGATCTCGGCATAGTGGCGCAGCACCTCGATGTAGCCGCGCACCGCCAGTTTTTCTTGCGGCCACCAACTCTGCAGCCCGTGGGCAAGCATGCGGGGCCCTCCGATGCCCACCGTCTGGAGCGACGGCCAGCGCGCCTGCAGTCCATCGAGAAGAAGGCCCGCGAGCAGGTCGCCGGACGCTTCGCCCGCGACCAGCGCGAATCGCCGCTGTTCGTCCTTGCCCATGCCGACCGCTACTTCAACGCGCGATGCCGCGCGTCGAGTTGGCCAGGAAGCGTTCCATCAGCGCCACGTCCTCGGCCGCCTCGGGCGCTTCGACCGCCAAGGCAGCGATGCCGGCGCGCGCTTCCTCAAGCGTCTTGCCCTGCCTGTACAGCAGGCGGTGCATCTGCTTCACCGCGGCAAGCCGCGCTGCCGAAAAATCGCGGCGCCGCAGGCCAACGACATTGAAGCCGCGCACCGCCAAGGGGTTGCCGTCCACCAGCATGAAAGGCGGTACGTCTTGCGAGACGGCACTGGCAAAACCGACCATCGCGTGGGCGCCCACCGAGACGAACTGGTGAATGCCCGTGAGCCCGCCGATGGTGACCCAGTCGGCCAGGTGCACGTGGCCTGCGAGCGTGGTGTTGTTGGCCAGCGTGGTGTGGTCATCGACACGGCAGTCGTGCGCGATGTGCGTGTACGCCATGATCCAGTTGCCGTTGCCCACGCGCGTAACGCCGCCCGCTCCCGGCACGCCGAGGTTGAAGGTGCAGAACTCGCGAATGACGTTGCGGTCGCCGATGACTAGCTCGGTTGGCTCGCCGGCGTATTTCTTGTCCTGCGGCACGGCGCCGAGCGACGAAAACTGAAAGATCCGGTTGTCGCGGCCGATGGTGGTGCGTCCCTCGATCACGCAATGCGCCCCAATGGTCGTGCCGGCACCGACCCGCACGTGCGGACCAATGATGGTGTAGGGCCCCACCGAAACCGAAGCGTCCAGTTCTGCCTTCGGGTCGATGATGGCTGTCGAATGAACCTGCGTCATGCCTTGCCGTTACCGCCGCAGGATCAGTTGATTTGGCGCATGGCGCACATCAGCGTGGCCTCGCAGGCGAGTTCGCTGCCCACCAGAGCGCGGCCCTTGAACTTGGAGATGCCGGCCTTCATGCGCTCAATTTCGACTTCGAGTGTGAGCTGGTCGCCGGGCTCCACCGGGCGCTTGAAGCGCGCGCCGTCGATGGCCGCAAAGTAGTAGACGGTGTTGTCGTCGGGCACGATGTCCAGCGAGTGGAACGACAGCAGCGCGGCCGCCTGCGCCATGGCTTCGAGCATCAGCACGCCCGGCATGACCGGGCGATGGGGAAAGTGGCCGTTGAAGAACGGCTCGTTCATCGTCACGTTCTTGAGCGCCGTGATGCGCTTGCCCTTTTCCATGTCCAGCACGCGATCCACCAGCAGGAACGGGTAGCGGTGGGGCAGCAGCTTGAGGATTTGATGGATATCGAGCGTTGTCGTCATGATTTTCTGTTCCTGCATCGTCTTCACTTTTTCTCGGGGGCCTTCTCCAGCGCCTTGAGTCGTTCGCGCAGGCTGTGCAACTGCTTGAGCGTTGCCGCATTCTTTTCCCAGCTCGCATTGTCGTCGATGGGGAACATGCCGGTGTACTGGCCGGCCTTGTGGATCGAGCGCGTGACCACCGTGGCGGCAGACACATGAACGCCGTCCGCAACGGTGAGGTGACCCAGCACGATGGCGCCGCCGCCAAAGGTGCAGTGCGCGCCGATGGTGGCGCTGCCCGCCACGCCCACGCAGCCAGCCATGGCCGTATGCTTGCCGATGCGCACGTTGTGGCCGATCTGGATCAGGTTGTCGAGCTTGACGCCATCTTCGATGATGGTGTCATCGAGCGCTCCTCGGTCGATGCAGGTGTTGGCGCCGATCTCGACGTCGTTGCCGATGCGCACCGCCCCCAACTGCTCTATCTTCACCCACGCGCCCTGGTGCGGCGCGAGGCCGAAGCCGTCCGCGCCGATCACTACGCCGGGATGCAGCAGGCAGCGCTCCCCGATCACGCAGTCTTCACTGATCGTCACGCGCGACTTCAGGACAGTGTCCGCGCCGATGCGCGCGCCCCGCTCCACCACGCACAACGCGCCGATGCGTGCCGTCGCGGCCACCTGGGCTTCGGGATGGATCACTGCCGAAGGGTGGATGCGGTCGGCCTCGGGACGCGCATGGTGCGCCTTCCACAACTGCGTGAGGCGCGCGAAATAAAGATAGGGATCAGCAGCGACGATGTACGCCCCGCGTGCCGCCGCGGCTTCGCGCATGGCGGGCGAGACGATCACGCAAGCGGCCTTGGAGGCCGCCAGTTCCTGCTGGTATTTGGGATGGCTCAGGAAACTGAGCGCATCGGGCTGCGCATTCTGGAGCGGCGCAAGCCGTTCGATGGACAGCGCCGCGTCCCCGTGGAGCTCGCCCCCCAGGGCGCTGACAATGGCTCCGAGCTGCAGTGACACGCCGTTTTTTGCGGCGTTACTTGCCGCCCGTTGTCGACGAAGGCGCCGAGGCGTTCAGCGCCTTGATCACCTTGTCCGTGATGTCGTGCTTCGGATTGATGTAGATCGCTTCCTGCAGGATCGCGTCGTACTTCTCGGCCTCGGCCACCTGCTTCACGACGCGGTTGGCACGCTCGTAGACCTGCTGCAGTTCTTCGTTCTTGCGCGCGTTGAGGTCTTCCTGGAACTCGCGGCGGCGGCGCTGGAAGTCGCGGTCCTGGTCAACCAGCGCACGCTGGCGCGACGTGCGCTGGCTTTCGGACAAGGTGGGCGCCTCGCGCTCGAATCGCTCCGAAGCCGTCTTCAGGGCTTCACCCTGCGCCGTGAGATCTTTCTCGCGCTTGAGGAATTCCGCCTCCAGCTTGGCTTGCGCGGCCTTGGCCGGCTGGGCTTCACGCAGCACGCGATCCGGATTCACGAATCCGATGCGAAAGGTCTCCTGCGCCTGGGCCGCGGGCGCGGCAACCAGTGCAAATGCAGGAATCAACAACGCGCCCGCGGCGGCGCGGATCAAATGCTTCATTTAGAAAGACGTTCCAATCTGGAATTGCAAGCGCTGGATTCTATCCTTCGGGATCACGATCAAGCCTGTATTCGGATCCACCACTTCCTTCTGGGATTTGATCGGGAATGCATAGGCAAGACGCAACGGACCCAGCGGCGAAATCCAGCTGACGCCGACGCCGACTGAGGCGCGCAGTTTCTTCTGCGCCTTGTACTGCTCGTCGGTCAGGCCTTCGGCCCGCGAGCCGAACACGTTGCCGACGTCGAAGAAGCCGTAGAGACGCAGCGTGCGGTCGTTGCCGGCGCCCGGGAATGGTGTGCTGAGTTCGGCATTGAAGACCGCCTTCTTGGTGCCGCCCAGCGCAGCGCCTTCAGTCTGGCCGAGCAACGGCACGTCGCGCGGGCCGAGCGAGTTCTGCTCGAAGCCGCGGATCGAACCCAGGCCACCGGCGTAGAAGTTCTTGAAGATCGGGTAGACCTTGCCGCCGAGCGGCTTGGCGTAGCCGACGTCGGCGTTGATGGCGAAGGTGTATTGCTTGTTGATCGCGAAGAACTGCTGGTACTGGTAGTTCGTCTTGATGTATTGCATGTCGCCGCCGACACCCAGCTCAAGGTTCGCACGCTGCAGGCGTCCGGTGGTCGGGACCAGCGCGCTGTCGCGGCTGTCGCGGCCCCATCCCACTGTCAGCGGTATGCCCCACACGCTCTTCTGGTCGCACTCGGTCACGAAGAGGCCCGTTGCATCCTTGGAGCACTGGAAGTAGCGAAGGTAGGACGCCGGCGTATAGAGGCCCGAGAACGAGGTCGAGGTGTTCGGCTCGAACGCATAGCGCTCGAGGCCCGCACCGAAGAAGACCGTGTCCACCTCGCTGAACGGCACGCCGAAACGGATCGAAGCACCCTGGTTGACCAACTTGTAGTCGCCGTCGATGTTGGTCGAGTAAGGACGCGTGGTGGTGTGATAGACGCTGATGGTGCGCGAGATGCCGTCCTGAGTGAAGTACGGGTCCGTGGTGGTCACCGACAGCGTGCGGTTGTACTTGCTGGTGTTGACCTGCACGCCCAGGAAGTTGCCCGAACCGAAGACGTTCTCCTGCGAGATGCCGAAGGTGAGAGCCACCTTTTCCGCGCTGGAGTAGCCGGCACCGAGCTGCAGGCTCCCGGTGGGCTTCTCGCTCACATTGACGACGAGGTCGACCTGGTCGGGCGAACCCGGGATTTCCTGGGTCTCGACGTTCACTTCGGTGAAGAAACCGAGGCGGTCCACGCGATCGCGTGACAGCTTGATCTTGTCGCCGTCGTACCACGAGGCCTCGAACTGGCGGAACTCGCGCCGGATCACTTCGTCGCGCGTCTTGGCGTTGCCGCCCACGGCCACGCGGCGCACGTAGACGCGACGCGAAGGCTCCGCCTGCAGCGTCAGCGTCACGCGGTTGTTGACGCGATCGATTTCCGGACGTGCCTGCACGCGTGCGAACGCATACCCGAAGGTGCCGAAATAGTCGGTGAAGGCCTTGGTGGTTTCGGTGACCTGCTCGCCGTTGTAGGGCTCGCCGGGCTTGATGCTCACGAGGGACTTGAACTCTTCGTCGCGCCCAAGATAGTTGCCGTCGAGCTTGACGCCCGCCACCACGAATTTCTCGCCTTCGGTGATGTTGACAGTCACCGTCAGGTCCTGGCGGTCCGGCGAGATGGCGACCTGCGTGGAGTCGATGCGGAACTCGAGGTAGCCGCGCGTGATGTAGTACGAGCGCAGCGTTTCCAGGTCGGCGTTGAGCTTGGAACGCGAGTACTGGTTGGACTTGGTGTACCAGCTCATGAAGCCGCCGCTGTCCTGGTCGAACAGGCTCAGCAGGGTCGATTCGCTGAACGCCTTGTTGCCCACCACGCGCACCTCGCGGATGCGGGCGGAATCGCCCTCGGTGATGGTGAACGTGAGATTGACGCGGTTGCGCTCGATGGGCGTGACGGTGGTCACGACCTGGGCGTTGTAGAGGTTCTTGCTCACATACTGGCGCTTGAGCTCCTGCTCCGCACGATCGGCCAGTGCCTTGTCGTAAGGCCGGCCGTCCGCGAGGCCGACTTCGCGCAGCGCCTTCTGGAGCGCAGCCTTGTCGAATTCCTTGGCGCCGACGAAATCGACGTCGGCAATGGTGGGCCGCTCTTCGACGATCACCACCAGCACGTTGCCGTTGACATCGATGCGCACATCCTTGAACAACCCCAGGTCGAACAGCGCGCGAATGGCGGCGGAGCCGCGTTCGTCGCTGTAGGTGTCGCCGACACGCAGCGGCAGCGATGCGAAGATCGTGCCGGGCTCGACCCGCTGCAAGCCCTCGACGCGAATGTCGCGCACCGTGAAAGGCTCGACGGCCCAAGCTGCCGTGGCCGCCAGCGCGCTGGCCACCACCGCGGCAACGCTACGCAGGCGAAAGCGACTGAAGTTTGTGTTCATCTGTGAATTGGGCCGGCGCGGAAAGGGCCGGCAGAAAGTTAACCAAAGAGCCGCGTGACGTCGTTGAAAAGTGCGACCGACATCATGACCAGCAGCAAGGCGACACCGCCGCGCTGCAGCCGTTCCATCCAGGCGTCAGAGACGCTCTTGCCGGTCAGGCCCTCCCAAAGATAATACATCAGGTGTCCCCCATCGAGGACCGGCAGCGGCATGAGATTCAGCACGCCGAGGCTCACGCTGATCAGCGCGAGGAACACCAGGTACTGAGTCAGGCCGAGGCTTGCGGACTTGCCGGCATAGTCGGCGATCGTGAGCGGTCCGCTCAAATTCTTGAGCGAAGCCTCGCCGATCACCATCTTGCCCATCATGCGAACGGTAAGGGCCGAGACCTCCCAGGTGCGCACGATCCCATGCCAGACACCATCGACGGGCCCCTGCCGGACGGTGACCATTTCGGGCGGCGCGCCCACGTAAGCACCGATCCGGCCCACCTTCGTGCCGCCCTCTTCACGCAGTTCGGGCTTCACCTCAAGCTGGACCGACTGGCCGCCGCGCTGGACCTGCCAGGTCTGCGCGCGCGGCTGGCTGCCATCGATCGACGTGCGGATCACCTCGCGCAGCTGCTGCCCGTCGACGATGGGCGTGTTCCCCACGGAGCGAACCACGTCGCCGCTGCGAAGGCCCGCGCGTTCCGCGGCGCTGCCGGCCATCACCTGGCCGATCTCGGGCCGGGTCAGCGGGGCGATCACGCCGATCTTGCGAAACATCTGCGGATCGGCATCCTTGGCTTCGATGCGGCTCAGCGGCAGCACGATCTGGCGCGCGGCCTCGCCGCCCTCTCCCGCAATTTCGAGCGTGAGATCGCGGCCGTCGAGCGCGCCGCGGGTCATGCGCCAGCGCAGGTCCTCGAACGACTGCACCGGTTCCAGGCCGCCATCGAAGCCGGCTCGGGTGACATGCTCCCCACCGCGAAGGCCAGCGGATTCGGCGAGTGATGCCGCGACCGGACGGGCCAGCTTGGCGACGGGCTCTTCCACGCCGATCCAGTTCACCGCCGTGTAGAGCACCACCGCAAGCAGCAGGTTGGCAATGGGGCCGGCGGCAACAATCGCAGCACGCGAACGCAGCGGCTGCGTGTTGAAGGCGCGGTGGCGTTCTTCCGGCGCGACCGGGCCTTCGCGCTCGTCGAGCATCTTGACGTAGCCGCCGAAAGGAAAGGCGCCGATGACGAATTCGGTCTCCTGGCCCGGATGCTGCCGCTTGGGCTGCCAGCGGTAGAGGGTCTTGCCAAAGCCCACCGAGAATCGCAGGACCTTCACGCCGCAGGCCACCGCGACGCGGTAGTGGCCGTACTCGTGCACGGCAATGAGGACGCCGAGTGCAACCACGAAAGCGATGACTGTGAGCATCCGGAACCTCTATCGACGGGGAGTGTCAGGCTGCGAAGCGCAGCGCCGCGGCATTGGCGGCCGCCCGCGCACTGGCATCGAGCGCCAGCAGGTCGGCCAGCGATGCGGGCTTGGAGGGGGCGATTGCCTCCAAAGTTTCCATGTTGACCGCATGAATTCTGTCGAAACGCAGCCGGCGATCCAGAAAAGCCTCGACTGCGACTTCGTTGGCGGCATTGAGCACCGCCGTGGTCCCAGGCGCCGCACGCAGCGCATGCCAGGCCAGGCCCAGGCCCGGGAACAGGGTTGCATCGGGGGCATCGAAGCTCAGCGCCGCCATCTGGCGGAAGTCCAGGCGCCCTGCCCCGCTTTCGATGCGTTCCGGCCATGCCAGCCCGACGGCGATGGGCACGCGCATGTCCGGGGTTCCAAGCTGCGCGATTACCGATGCATCGGTGAACTGCACCATTGAATGGACCACGCTCTGGGGGTGGATGACCACCTCGATCTGCTCGGGCAGCACGCCGAACAGATGGCGCGCCTCGATCACCTCGAGTGCCTTGTTCATCATGGTGGCCGAATCGACCGATATCTTGCGGCCCATGACCCAGTTCGGATGGGCACAGGCCTGCTCGGGCGTGACCGAACCGAGCGTCTCGGGCGCGCGCGTGCGAAACGGCCCACCCGACGCGGTCAGGATGATCTTGTCGATGCGGCGCGACCAGGTCGAGGGGTCTTCAGGCAGCGACTGGAAGATGGCCGAATGCTCGCTGTCGATGGGCAGCAGCGTGGCGCCGCCCTCGCGTACGGTGCGCATGAACAACTCGCCACCGACCACCAGCGCTTCCTTGTTGGCCAGCAACAGGCGCTTGCCGGCGCGCGCAGCGGCCAGGCAAGGCCCGAGGCCCGCGGCCCCCACAATGGCGGCCATCACGGCATCGACTTCTTCGTGGGAAGCTATCTTTTCAATAGCACCGGAGCCGCTCAGGACTTGCGTCGGAAGATTGTTTTGCTTCAGTTTTTCCGCGAGCAGCGCTGCGTGCGGCGCACTGGCCATGACCGCGAAGCGGGGCAGGAACCGCGCGCACTGCGCCAGCAACTCGTCGACTTTGGTCGAGGCGGACAGCGCGAAAACTTCGAACCGGCCGGGGTGCCGCGCAATGACATCGAGCGTACTGACCCCGACCGAACCGGTCGATCCAAGCACCGTGACGCGTTGTTTGGGTGTGTTCACAAGGAAGCCAGCATCATTGCAATGGGGAGTGCCGGCAAGAGGGCATCCACGCGGTCCAGTACCCCGCCGTGGCCCGGCAGCAGGCTGCTGCTGTCCTTGGCGCCGGCGCTACGCTTGATCAGCGATTCGACGAGGTCTCCGACGACGCTCATCGCCGCGAGAAACACCACGCCCACCAGCAGCAGCCACCAGCCGCGTTCATGCAGCCGGGTATAGAGGCTTGCCACCGTCGCACCCGCGGCCTTGTCGGCCCAGACCCAGGCAAAGGCCAGCACCACCACGCCGGCCATGCCGCCCCACACGCCCTCCCAGCTCTTGCCGGGACTGATGGTGGGCGCGAGCTTGCCACGCGTGAACTTGAGGCCGAAGGCACGGCCTGCGAAATACGCGAAAACGTCGGCCACCCAGACCAGCACCAGGATCGAAAGCAGGAAGTTGATTCCGACCACGCGCGCCTGCACGGCCGCGAGCCATGCGACCCACAGCGCCAGCAGGCCGCCCACCAGGCGCAGGCCGCGCGGAATGCGGGGCCATCCCGGCACCGCCACCCGCAGCAACGCGGCCCCGCCGAGCACCCAGGCGGCGCTGGCCAACAGCCACATGAGCATCAGCGGCTGCGCGAGCAGCCCAAGCCACCACGACAGCGCGCACAGCGCCACCGTCTCGAGGCCGAGGAATACCGACAGCCGCTGGCCGTATCCGTTGAGACGGCCCCACTCCCACGCTGCGGCGCCGATCAGCACCAGCATGACGCAGGCAAAGGGAATGTGCGACGGGTAGAAGAGCGCCGGCAGCAGGATCGCCAGCAGGACGATGGCCGTGAGGATGCGTTGTTTGAGCATGCGGCTGAGAAGTCGGGCCGTGCAGGCCTTCAGGCCATCTGGCGATCTGAAGTGGAATCGCCGCCGGCCGTGACCTGGGCGGAAGTCTTGCCGAACCGGCGCTCGCGCGCCTGGAACGCGCCGATCCCGGCGTCCAGTTCGGCTTCGTCGAACTCGGGCCACAGCTTGTCGCTGAAGTAAAGCTCCGCATAGGCGCTTTGCCAGAGCAGGAAGTTCGACAGCCGCTGCTCGCCGCCGGTGCGGATGAGCAGGTCGGGATCGGGCACGTGCGACAGGGCCATGGCGCGGTCCAGATTGGCCTCGGTGAGCGCCTCACCCTGCTCCATCAGCTTGGCGGCGGCGCGCGCAATGTCCCATCGGCCGCCGTAGTTGAAGCAGACATTGAGGATGAGCTTGTCGTTCTGCGCCGTGGCTTGCTCGGCATCGACAAGGCCCTGGACCATCTTCTTGCTGAGCCCGGCCCGCTCGCCGACGAAGTGCAGCCGAACGCCATCGCGGCTCAGCTTGGGTACCTCGCGCGCAAGTGCTCCGACCATGATTTCCATCAGGCCCGAAACCTCCTCGGCAGGACGGTTCCAGTTCTCCGACGAGAACGCGAACACCGTGAGAATGCCCACGCCGCGATCGACGCAGGCCTTCACGCAGCGCCGCAGCGACTCGACGCCCTGCTTGTGCCCCGCCACGCGCGGCAGGAACCGCCGTGTCGCCCAGCGTCCGTTGCCATCCATGACGATGGCAATGTGGCGAGGAACCTGCGGCAAGGAGGAGGCCATGCGCAGCTTCAAACGGCCATGATCTCCGCTTCCTTGGCCGCGACCAGCCGGTCGATCTCCGCAATGTGGCGGTCGGTGACCTTCTGGATCTCGGCTTCGGCGCGTTTCTGGTCGTCTTCGGAGGCAAGCTTTTCCTTGACCAGCTTCTTGACCGCCTCGTTCGCGTCGCGGCGCAGGTTGCGCGTCGCGATCTTGGCGGATTCGCCTTCGTTGCGGACCAACTTGGTCATTTCCTTGCGGCGCTCTTCGCTCATGGCGGGCAACGGCACGCGGATCAGGTCGCCCATGGAGGCGGGGTTCAGCCCCAGGTCGCTTTCGCGAATGGCCTTCTCGATCTTGGCGCCCATGCCCTTTTCCCAGGGCTGGACGCTGATCGTGCGCGAGTCGAGCACCGACACGTTCGCCACCTGGCTCAACGGGACTTGCGAGCCGTAGTAGTCGACGTGGATCGAATCAAGCAACGCCGGGTTGGCGCGGCCGGTGCGGATCTTGGTGAGGTTGTTCTGGAACGCAGCGAGCGACTGATTCATCTTCACGTCGGTCGTGCTGCGAATTTCTGCAATGGTGGGGGTCGTCATCTCAATTACTCCTCAGGCATGCACCAGCGTGCCTTCGTCCTCGCCCATGACGACACGCTTGAGCGCACCGTTCTTGAAGATCGAGAACACCTTGATCGGCAGCTTCTGGTCGCGGCACAGCGCAAAGGCCGTGGCGTCCATGATGCCGAGATTCTGCGCGATCGCCTCATCGAAGGTAAGCGTCGAATAACGCGTTGCGTCCGGGTGGGTCTTCGGGTCGGCGGAATAGACGCCGTCCACCTTGGTGGCCTTGAGCACCAGTTCCGCACCGATTTCCGCACCGCGCAGCGCGGCGGCCGTATCGGTGGTGAAGAACGGGTTGCCGGTGCCGGCGGCAAACACGACGACCTTGCCTTCTTCCAGATACTGCAGCGCCTTGGGCCGTACGTAGGGCTCGACCACCTGCTCGATGGCGATGGCGGACATGACGCGCGCCACCAGCCCCTGCTTGTTCATGGCGTCGGCCAGGGCCAGCGAATTCATCACGGTGGCCAGCATGCCCATGTAGTCGGCCGTGGCGCGGTCCATGCCGACGGAACCTCCCGCGACGCCGCGGAAGATGTTGCCGCCGCCGATCACCACCGCGACCTCGACGCCCATGTTCACCACCTCGGCCACCTCTTCGACCATGCGGACGATGGTGGCGCGATTAATACCAAAGGCATCATCTCCCATCAGCGCCTCACCCGACAGCTTCAACAAGATTCGCTTGTGGGCTGGGCGGGCATCAGACATGGGCAATTTCCTTACTTGGGTTGGCGGGGCGAGTGTAGAACGAGGCGGTGAAAAAGCGGCGGCACACACACGTGCGCCGCCGCTTTGGGGCGTAACAGTTTTTACGCGGCGGCCTTGGCGGCAGCGACTTGCGCTGCAACTTCGGCGGCAAAGTCGTCGACCTTCTTTTCGATGCCTTCGCCGACCACATAGAGGGTGAAGCCCTTGATGCTGGTGTTGGCGGCCTTGAGCATCTGCTCGACGGTCTGCTTGTCGTTCTTCACGAACGGCTGGTTGTGCAGCGACACTTCCTTCAGGTACTTCTGCACGCCGCCTTCGATGCGCTTGGCAACGATGTCGGCCGGCTGCGGCTTCTTGCCTTCGGCTTCGGCCGTCTTGCGGTCTTCTTCAGCCTTGCCCGCGGCAACCGCGCGCTCTTTTTCGATCAGGTCGGCAGGCACGTCGGCGGCCGAGATGGCGACCGGCTTCATGGCGGCAATGTGCATTGCAACGTCCTTGGCCGAGGTGTCGTCGCCTTCGAACTCGACCATCACGCCGATGCGTGTGCCGTGCAGGTACGAAGCCAGCTTGCCGTTGCCGGCAAAGTGCTTGAAGCGGCGGAAGCTCATGTTCTCGCCGATCTTGCCGATCAGGCCCTTGCGCACGTCTTCGAGCGTGGGGCCGAAGCCGTCCTGCTCGTACGGAAGCGCACCCAGCGCGGCGATGTCAGCGGGGTTGTGCTTGGCAACCAGCATGGCGGCCGCGTTGGCCATGGCCAGGAAGCTGTCGTTCTTGGTGACGAAGTCGGTTTCGCAGTTGATCTCGATCATGCCGCCGGCAGCGCCGTCGACAAACGCGGTGACCACGCCTTCGGCCGTGATGCGGCCCGATGCCTTGCCAGCCTTGTTGCCGAGCTTGATGCGCAGCAGCTCTTCGGCCTTTTCCATGTTGCCGTCGGCCTCGGTCAGGGCCTTCTTGCATTCCATCATCGGCGCGTCGGTCTTTGCGCGCAGTTCGCCGACCATGCTTGCGGTGATTGCAGCCATTGTTCTATCTCCGTGTCCAAAAAATCAGATTAAAAAAAAGGGGCACCAAGCCCCTTCTTCAGGCGCGTGAGAGCACTCGATCAGGCCGAGGCGCCCTCTTCGACTTCGACGAATTCGTCGCTGCCTTCGGCGATGGCCTTGACCACGTCACCGGTGGCGCTGTTGCGGCCTTCGATGATTGCGTCGGCGATGCCGCGGGCGTAGAGCGTGACGGCCTTCGACGAGTCGTCGTTGCCCGGAATCACGTAGTCGATGCCTTCGGGCGAGTGGTTGGAGTCCACCACGCCGATGAGCGGAATGCCGAGCTTCTTGGCTTCTGCCACCGCGATCTTGTGGAAGCCCACGTCGATCACGAAGATGGCGTCCGGCAGCGCGGTCATGTCCTGGATGCCGCCGATGTCCTTCTCGAGCTTCTCGATCTCACGCGTGAAGGTGAGCTGCTCTTTCTTGCTCAGGCTGTCGAGGCCGGCTTCCTGCTGGGCCTTCATGTCCTTCAGGCGCTTGATCGAGGTCTTGACCGTCTTGAAGTTGGTCAGCATGCCGCCGAGCCAACGGGTGTCGACGAAGGGCACGCCGGCGCGGCGGGCTTCGGCAGCCACGATTTCACGGGCTTGGCGCTTGGTGCCGACCATGAGGATGGTGCCGCGGTTGGCAGTGAGCTGCTTGGCGTACTTCATCGCGTCCTGGAACATCGGGAGCGACTTTTCCAGGTTGATGATGTGGATCTTGTTGCGATGGCCGAAGATGTACGGCGCCATCTTGGGGTTCCAGAAGCGGGTTTGGTGACCGAAGTGGACACCGGCTTCCAGCATTTCGCGCATGGTGGTCGACATTGAAAATTACTCCAAAGGTTGGGTCTAAAATCCAGCCCGTTTTGCGCCTCCTTCGAATGGAGTCACAACACCTTGATTGGGCCGGTTTGCGGATGTGTTCGGCTGCGTGCAACGGGAGCCCGTTACGCGGTCAGCGAAACCCAAAGAGTATAGCACGGCCCTCTCTGTCTTTCTCCCCGCCCGCCCCGCTACCGAGCTTCCGCACCCACCCGATCCGCCCATGAACGACCTTCACGCCACCCGTCTGAACCTGCTGGCAGGTGGCACCGATGCGCGCACCGAATTGGAGCATGCCATCGGTATCGCCCAATCCCCGGCCTGCACCCACGTTTTCACCCGCACGCTGTTCGACGAAGCCCGGCAGCAGGTTGCGCGATCGGCGCCGCAAAGCAGGCTCGCGGGCCTCGCCTTCACAGCCAAGGACCTGTTCGACATCGAGGGGTACCCGACGCCCGCTGGCTCCGCGGTGCTGTCGCACGCGCCGGCCGCCAAGGCCGACGCCATCGCCGTGGCGCGGCTGCGTGCCGCCGGCGGCGTGCTGACCGGCCGCACCAACATGACGGAATTTGCCTTCTCTGGCGTGGGCGTCAATCCGCACCACGGCACGCCGGCCAACGTGAGCGACCCGGCCACGGCCCGCATCCCTGGAGGCTCGTCCTCCGGCGCCGCCATCTCGGTCGCCACCGGCGCCGCGTTCATCGGACTGGGCTCGGACACGGGCGGCTCGATCCGCATTCCGGCGGCGCTGAACGGCATCGTGGGATTCAAGAGCACCGCCCGCCTGGTCCCGATCGACGGCGCGCTGCCGCTGTCGACCACGCTGGACACCGTCTGCGCCATGACGCGCTCGGTTCGGGACGCGATCGCCGCGCACGAGATCCTTGCGGCACGCCGCGTCACGGCCGGCGCCGCCTCGCTGGGGGCCTATCGGCTCGCCGTGGTAAAGAACGTGTTCTTCGACGATGTCGAGCCTGCCGTGGGCCGCGCGTTCGAGAACGCGCTGCAGACACTGCGCACCGCGGGTGCCCAGGTCGATGAAATCGTGCTGCCCGAACTCGCTGAGTTGCAGGCCATCAATGCGACCGGCGGCTTTTCGGCAGCCGAGTCCTATGCCTGGCACCGGCTGCTGCTGGAGCGCAGCGGCGCGGGCTACGACCCCCGTGTCGCCCAGCGCATCGTCCGGGGCGCCGGCATGAAGGCGCACGAATACATCGACCTGGTCAATGCCCGGCGCGCATGGATCACCCGCGTCGAAGCGGCGCTTGCGTCTTTCGACGCCGTGCTGTCGCCCACCGTCCCGATCACCGCGCCATCCATTGCCAACGTGGCCCCGGGCGCCGAGCGCGACGAAGAATTCTTTCGCGTCAACGCACTGCTGCTGCGCAATCCGTCGATCGTCAACATGCTCGATGGCTGCGCCCTCTCACTGCCCTGCCATGCCGCCGGCGAACTGCCTGTCGGCTTGATGCTGTGGCACGCCGCGTTGCATGACGACGCCATTCTTGCGATTGCGCTGCAAGCGGAACACGCACTGCGAAGACAATAGCTCCGCGCCCATCGGCGGGCGCCAGCCATCTCTTCTTACTCAAAAATTCAATGAAAATCGCGATCGTGGGCGCCGGCATCATCGGCGTCACCACCGCCTGGGAACTGGTTTCGGATGGTCATGAAGTCTCCGTGTTCGAGCGCCGCGGCGCCGCGGCCGAGGAAGCCAGCTTTGCGAATGCGGGCGTGGTCGCGCCCGGTTATGTAACCCCCTGGGCGGCCCCCGGCATGCGCGCCAAGGTGCTGCGGTCGCTGCTTTCGCCCCACGGTGCCATCAAGCTGCGCTGGCCGCTGAGCACACGCGACTTGGGCTGGATGTCACGCTGGCAGAAGGCGTGCAAGCTCGAAACCTATCTGGCCAACCGCGCCCGCATGCAGCGCCTGGCGTTCTACAGCCGCACCCGGCTGCACGAGGTGACCGAGGCGCGCGAACTGAGCTACGAGCGCAGCGACGGCTACCTCGTGCTGCTTCGCTCCAAGCGTGAGAAGAAGCTCGTCCAACCCGGGCTGGAGGTGCTTCGCGCAGCCGGCAGCGTCTTCAAGGAAGTGGACGCGGACGAAGCGCGGCGGATCGAGCCCGCGCTCAGTGCGGACACGGCCCTTGCAGGCGCCATTCACCTGCCCGAAGACGAGGTGGCCAACTGCCGCCAGTTCGCCCTCCTGCTCAAGTGGGAGGCCGAAGCGCTCGGCGCCCAGTTCCACTTCAACTGCGACATCGCACCGCTCCATCGCGCGGATCCCACTTCCATCGCGCTCGCAGGCGGTTCGCCGCCGCTGCGCTTCGATGCCGTGGTGGTGTGCGCCGGGCTTGCCTCGGCCGCGTTGCTGCGCCCGCTCGGGCTCAGGATTCCGCTGGCGCCGGTCTACGGCCATTCCATCAGCGCGCCGATCCGCGAATCGCTCAACGCGCCCCGCAGCGCCGTGATGGATGAGCGCTACAAGGTCGCCATCTCGCGCCTGGGCCAGCGTGTTCGCGTGGCGGGCAGCGCCGAGATCGGCGGTTCGCCGGACACGCTGAACCCGGCCGCGGTTCAAACGCTCTACAAAGTACTTCACGACTGGTTCCCCGGCGCGGTCACGCTGCAATCGGGCATCCAGCAATGGAAAGGCGCGCGGCCGATGCTCCCCGACGGCCCACCGGTGCTCGGCGCCAGCGGCGTGCCGGGCGTCTGGCTCAACCTTGGCCACGGTTCGAGCGGCTGGGCACTGTCGTGCGGCAGCGCACGCGTGGTGGCAGACCTGATGGCCGGCCGCGATGCGGGGGTCGACCTGGAAGGCCTGGGTGTCGAGCGGCTCGGCGCCTGAGGCGCGGCCGAGCTTCATTCCTCGATCACCGCGCGGCAAAATGGGCTGATGCAACGCATCACGTCCGCCACGGCCGCCGACCTGTTCGATATTGCGGCGACGCGGCGCATCGAGCACGCGGCTGCCGCCGCCCTGCCCTTTCACGCGCTGATGCAGCGCGCGGGCCTTGCCGTGGCGCGGCTGGCGATGGCGCTCGCGCCGCATGCGCGCACAGTCTGGATTGCCTGCGGACCAGGCAACAACGGCGGCGACGGCTTCGAAGCTGCGGCGCAGTTGCAGCAGCGGGGGTTCACGCCGATCGTCACGTTCGCGGGGGATGAAAACCGCCTGCCACCGGACGCCAAGGCCTCGCTGCAACGCGCCCGGGATGCCAGTGTGACCTTCGCGCCCCAGCCGCCCGCGAGCTGCGACCTGGTGATCGACGCCCTGCTCGGTATCGGAGCGACGAGGGCGCCCGAAGGCGTCATGGCCGCATGGTTGCGGCAGATGCATGGCGGCCACGTGCCGGTGCTCAGCGTCGATGTGCCATCCGGGTTGAACGCAGACACCGGGGTCTGGACCGCGGCCGATCCGGTGGCCGCCACCAACCAAGGTCGGTTCTGCGTGAGCTTCCTGACATTGAAGCCGGGCCTCTTCACGGCCCGCGGTCGCGATGCGGCGGGCACGGTCTGGTTCGACGACCTGGGTTGCGCCAACTCCGCCGAGGCGCCGGCCGCCCGCCTGGCAGGCCCACCCACCAACCGGCACCGCAGCCATGCATCCCACAAGGGAAGCTATGGCGATGTCGCGGTGATCGGCGGTGCGACCGGCATGGCCGGCGCCGCGCTGCTGTCAGGGTCCGCCGCACTGCACGCAGGGGCCGGACGCGTGTTCGTGGGGCTGCTCGACCCGAACGCGGCCCCAGTCGATCTGGCCCAACCCGAGCTGATGCTGCGAGACGCGAACACGCTCGATCTCTCCGGCATGACGGCGGTCTGCGGTTGCGGCGGTGGCGCGGACGTGCGCGCCGTGCTGCCACGGGTGCTGGCGACAGCGGCGGCGTTGGTGCTCGATGCGGACGCCCTGAATGCGATTGCCGCCGACCGCGGCCTGCAGACGCAACTGGCGTCGCGGGGCCGGCGCGGGAAGCCAGCGGTGATCACCCCCCACCCGCTCGAGGCCGCTCGCCTCCTGGACTGCACGGCCGCCGACATCCAGTCCGACAGGCTTGCGGCAGCTCGGCAACTGGCGTCGCGGTATGGCGTGGTCGCCGTGCTCAAGGGCTCGGGCACGGTGATTGCCGACGGCAGCGGTGCGCCGCCCGTTGTCAATATGACCGGCAACGCGAGGCTTGCAACCGCCGGCACGGGTGACGTGCTGGCCGGAATGGTCGGCGCGGCCCTGGCCGCGGAAATACCAGCCTTCGAAGCAGCGCGAGAGGCCGCCTGGCGCCACGGCCACATCGCAGACACGTGGCCGCCCGGCGCCGCGCCGCTGACGGCGGGCGCCTTGGCGCGCCAGGCGCCTGACGGCCCTTTCTAGCCGCGGCCGACGAAGGGCATCTTCGTCGCCATCACGGTATGGAACAGCACGTTGGCCTCCAGCGGCAGGTTCGCCATGTAGAGCACCGACTGGCCCACGATCTTGACGTCCATCAGCGGCTCGATCGCGAGTTCGCCGTTTGCCTGCGGCACGCCCTTGGCCATGCGCGCGGCCAGTTCGGTCATGGCGTTGCCCACGTCGATCTGGCCCACAGCGATGTCGTATTTGCGCCCGTCGAGCGAAGCCGTCTTGGTCAGGCCCTCCACGCCGTGCTTGGTCGCCGTGTAGGCCGCCGAATTCGGCCGAGGTGCCGTTGCGGAGATGGAGCCGTTGTTGATGATGCGGCCGCCGCGCGGGTTTTGCGCCTTCATGGTCCGGAACGCCTGCTGGATGCAGAAGAACATGCCGGTCAGGTTGATGTCGACGACCCCGCGCCATTGGTCCGCCGTCCAGTCTTCGAATGGCCCCGGCGGGTTGCCCACTCCGGCATTGTTGAACAGCAGGTCCACACGGCCGAAACGCTCGACAGCGGCGGCGAATAACGCCTGCACCGATTCGGCACTGGCCACGTCGGTGGGTACCGCAAACGCCCGTGCGCCGGCGCCCGACTCTTCGGCCACCTGCTCCAGCGGCTCCAGGCGGCGCCCGGCCAAGGCCACGCTCCAGCCATCGGCCAGCAACGCCAACGCCGCGGCGCGTCCGATGCCCGTACCGGCGCCCGTGACGATCGCGATACGGCCCTTGTTGTTTTCTACGCTCATGTTCAGTGTCTCCTTCTCAATCCATATCTAGGAATGGGTGCAATGCGCTGCCCTTCAGGCACGGCGCGGCTTGCGCCCCTTCATCTTGTTGGCAGCCTTCTTGACCGCCGACTTGAAAGCCTGCATGGCCGACTGGGGACCCACCGCGGCGGCACCCGCGCCGCGCTCGATGCGTGGCTCGGGAAGAGCCTCGGCCTTGTGGCGCGAACTGCGCTTGGCCGATGCCTTGACCGGCACGCCGCCCGAGCTCACGCCCTTATCCTTCATGGCACGCGAGGTGAGTTCCTCGCCTTCCCGCACCAGGCGGAAATCGATCTTGCGGCCATCCAGGTCAACACGGCTCACCTGGACGCGCACACGGGTGCCGATGGCGTAGCGGATGCCAGTGCGCTCGCCGCGCAGTTCCTGGCGCATCTCGTCGAACTTGAAGTATTCGCCGCCGAGTTCGGTGATGTGCACCAGGCCTTCGACATACATCGCGTCCAGCGTGACGAAAATGCCGAAGGTGGTGGCCGCTGTGACGACTCCGCCGTACTCCTCGCCCAGATGCTCGCGCATGTACTTGCACTTGAGCCACGCCTCGACGTCGCGGCTGGCCTCGTCGGCACGGCGCTCGTTGGCGCTGCAATGCAGGCCCGCGGCCTCCCAGGCCAGCACTTCCTTGCTCGGAGCCACGGTGGCTTTCTGCGGCTTGGCCGTCGGTGCCTTGACACGTGAAGCCAGGCGCTTGGCGAGCTTGGCGTGCGCCTCGCCCGGGGTCGGCAGCATCGGCAGCTGATAGCGCGTCTTGCCGAGAATGGCCTTGATCACGCGGTGCACCAGCAAGTCCGGATATCGCCGGATCGGGCTCGTGAAGTGGGTGTAGGCCTCGTACGCCAGGCCGAAGTGGCCGCTGTTGATCGGCGTGTAGATCGCCTGCTGCATCGAGCGCAACAGCATGGTGTGGATCTGCTGCGCGTCGGGCCGCTCCTTGGTGGCTTCGGCGATCGCCTGGAACTCGCCCGGCTTCGGATCGTCGGTGATGCTCAGCCCCACCCCCATGGCCTTGAGGTAGCCGCGCAAGATTTCCTTCTTCTCCGGCGTCGGGCCTTCGTGCACGCGGAACAGGCCCGGGTGCTTGCCTTCGGCGATGAAATCGGCACTGCACACGTTGGCGGCCAGCATGGCCTCTTCGATCAGGCGGTGCGCTTCGTTGCGCGTGCGCGGCACTATCTTCTCGATTCGGCCCGCGTCGTCGCAGATGATCTGCGTCTCGGTCGTTTCAAAATCGACCGCACCACGCTTGCCGCGCTGCTTGAGCAGCGCCTTGTAGACGTCGGCGAGGTTCAGCAGGTCCTTCACCCGGTCCTTGCGCTTTGCCGCCTCGGGACCCCGGGTGTTGCCGAGGATCGCAGCCACTTCGGTATAGGTGAAGCGCGCATGGCTGAACATCACGGCCGGATAGAACTGGTAGGCGTAGATCTCGCCGTCCGCGGCCACGAGCATGTCGCACACCATGCACAGGCGCTCGACCTCCGGGTTCAGCGAGCACAGGCCGTTCGAAAGCTTTTCCGGCAGCATCGGTATAACGCGGCGCGGAAAGTAAACACTGGTGGCTCGGTCGTAGGCGTCGATATCGATGGCCGAGCCGGTCTGCACATAGGCGCTGACGTCGGCAATGGCAACCAGCAGGCGCCATCCCTTGCCGCGGCCAACCTTCGCAGGCTCGCAGTAAACGGCGTCGTCAAAGTCGCGCGCGTCCTCGCCGTCGATGGTGACCAGCGGCACGTCGGTCAGGTCGATGCGGCCCTTCTTGTCTGCAGGCCGCACCTTCTCGGGCAAGGCCTTGGCTTCGGCCAGGCATTCCGCCGAAAACTCGTGCGGCACGCCGTACTTGCGAACGGCAATCTCGATCTCCATGCCGGGATCGTCGATCTCGCCCAGCACTTCCTTCACGCGGCCCACCGGCTGGCCAAACAGCGCCGGCGGCTCGGTGAGCTGCACGACCACGACCTGCCCCACCTTCGCGGGACCCGTCGCGCCCTTCGGAATCAATACGTCCTGGCCGTATCGCTTGTCCTCGGGCGCGACGAGCCAAATGCCGCCTTCATGCAACAGGCGGCCGATGATCGGCTGCTCGGGGCGTTCGACGATTTCGACCACCCGCCCTTCGGGACGACCGCGCCTGTCTTGCCGCACCACGCGCGCCTTGACGCGGTCCTTGTGCAGCACTGCGCGCATCTCGTTCGGGGGCAGATAGATGTCGGCTTCGCCGTCGTCGCGCTGCACGAAACCGTGTCCATCGCGATGCCCTTGAACAGTTCCTTCAAATTCATCCAGCAGACCGCTGGAATGGCCATTATTTTTGATATGATTCTCTCTTTCCTGAAATTCAAAACATAACTGCTTCGGCAGCTATGTGGGCCCAGATGGCGGAATTGGTAGACGCACTAGTTTCAGGTACTAGCGAGTAACATCGTGGAGGTTCGAGTCCTCTTCTGGGCACCACCCCTACCAAGCTGAAACCCCTGTGAATCATTGATTCGCAGGGGTTTTTTCTTTGCCCTGCCGACACGTGCTCCGGGCGATGTCCCGCGCAAGCGCCGGGCGTTGCAAATCGGCCGGCAGCTTCCCTGGATTCACGCATCAACTCCACTGGCGCCATTGTGCGCTTTGCTGCCGCGTTCGAGAGATCGAGCGCCGGGAGTCTAGGGAAACTCTTCGAGGCATATCTGGAGGCAATCGCCGGGGACGCAAATTCGGGCAAGTGGAACAGCTTTCGACTGATGAAGTGGTGCAAGGATCCGCTCGCAAGCAAACGGCTTTCCAGCATTCTGACGCACGATATCAATATTGGACCGCGCGCAGTCTCGCAGCCCGTCAAACCCGCCGCACGGAATGACCCAATTCGACGTTCTCCGCGTATCCGGCGCATGGAGACTCTTGCCGACAAGGTGGCGGCCACCAGCAAACGTGCGAAGGAGGCCGCTCGCCGGAGCCAATCGCTCCGAGGCGAGTCGGCCCTGCTCCGGCAACAGTCCCGGCAACTTCGCGCCGAATGCACACTCGCCAGGAGCGGCCGGGACCGCGATGGGACTGCGCGGGTGCAGAGTCGGTTGACAATGGCGCAAGCATGCTCAGTGCTTGTGGCGTAGTCGCGCCGCCAGCGCCCCTCGCGTGGCATGCGTCGCGCCACACCGGACCAGCCGCACTTTCTTCGCTCATGTCCATCTTCAAGACCATCCGCCAGTGGGCATCGCGGATCAAGCGTGATGCCGTCACGCTGTGGTTCGCCTACAGGCATCCTGGGACTCCGTGGTTCGCAAAGGCTCTTGCCGCGTTCGTCGTCGCTTATGCGTTGAGCCCGATCGACCTCATTCCCGACTTCATTCCGGTACTCGGGTATCTGGACGACGCCTTGCTGTTGCCAGGACTGATCTGGTTGAACATCCGGCTTATTCCGGTGAATGTTCTTGAAGAATGCCGCGCGCGTGCGGACACGTGGATGAAGGAGCAAGGCGCGAAGCCCCAAAGCATGGCGGGCGCCGTGCTCATCGTCGCGATCTGGATCGCCATCGCCATCGGGTGCTGGGCCTGGTTCAAAACCCGCAGCTAGCTTCCTCACCTGTGGCAAAAGTCACACTTTCCGGTAAAGATGCATCCAAAGGTAACGCAATAACTAACAAAAAGTTACGTTCGCCTCGAGAATATCGAGATCACCTCACCGGAAAACCCATCGTGATTACCGCATTTACCTTGTTGATCGGCATGTTCCTCGGCGCTTTGTTCATGAGCCTTCTGGTCATCTCGCGTTCGGACGACTGAAAACCGCAGGTCGCGCGCCGCTCGGCTCCAGCAATCGAAAGCCCGCTTCCAGCGGGCTTTGCTTTTGGTCAGGTCAACAGATTCGCCTTGGGCCTGCGGCTCGTTTCAATCGAGTAGATGGCGGGCTTGTCCTGCTCGGCCTTGCCATCGGCTTCCACGCCAGGCGCCGGAAGCGGATAGACCTCATTGGCAAGACGCTTCGCGCGCTCCGCATACATCTTGGCCAAGGCAGCATGATGCTCTGCTGCTGCCTGGTGCTCGAGCCGCGCCAGCTGCGCCTCTTGAAGCAATGCCGCCGCCCTCTTGAGATGAAGGCTTGAACCCGATTGAAAGAGTTGGAAGAACATGGAACCTCCTCGAAGCAGAGGCAGCCACGTTCAAGCCTTGTAGCCCGCGCGGCTGTAGGCGCAATACTTTTCCAGCTGTCGCTCGGCCTTTAGTTCGCATGTCGGCCATCGCCGCGCTGCCGTCCGCGATCATGGGAGCCCTTCCCGAGCACGGCTGCGATGACTAGATCGGCAGTGCCACGAGGTCGTGCCCCTCGGCACCGACGATGCGGGCCTTGGTGAATTCGCCCACCTTGAGCGTCTTGCTGATCTTCTCGGGCGGCAACAGGCGCACGGTGCCGTCGATCTCGGGCGCGTCGGCATACGTGCGGCCGACCCCGCCTTTTCGGCCCATGCCGGGCGCCGAGTCCACGAGCACCTGCATGGTCGCGCCGATGCGCTGGCGCAGCTTGGCAATCGATACGGCCTCCGCCACTTCCATGAATCGCGCACGGCGCGCTTCGCGCTCGGCCGGCGGCAGCATGCCGGGAATGTCGTTGGCCGTGGCACCCTCCACCGGACTGTAGGCAAAGCAACCGGCACGATCGATCTGCGCTTCGCGGATGAAGTCGAGCAGGTGCTCGAACTCCTGCTCGGTCTCGCCAGGAAAGCCGGCGATGAAGGTGCTGCGGATCACGAGTTCCGGGCACACCTCGCGCCAGCGCGCAAGCCGCTCCAGGTTCTTCTCTCCGCTGGCTGGACGCTTCATGCGCTTGAGCACGTCGGGGTGGCTGTGCTGAAGCGGCACGTCGAGGTAAGGCAGCACCTGCCCGCTTGCCATCAACGGAATGATTTCGTCCACGCTCGGATACGGGTACACGTAGTGCAGGCGGACCCAGGCACCGTAGGGCTCGGCAATTTCGCCCAGCGTGCGCACCAGCTCGAGCATGCGCGTCTTGACTGGCTTGCCATCCCAGAAACCGGTGCGGTATTTGACGTCCACCCCGTAGGCCGAGGTGTCCTGGCTGATCACCAGCAACTCTTTCACACCGCCTTCGAACAGGGCCTTGGCCTCCGCCAGCACATCGCCGACCGGCCGCGACACCAGGTCGCCGCGCATTGATGGAATGATGCAGAAGGTGCAGCGGTGATTGCAGCCCTCGCTGATCTTCAGATAGGCATAGTGCCGCGGCGTCAGCTTGAGGCCCGCAACGCCGAAGGTGTTGGGCACCAGGTCGACGAACGGGTCGTGCGGCTTGGGCAGGTTGGCGTGGACCGCATCCATCACCTCCTGCGTCGCGTGCGGCCCCGTCACGGCCAGCACGCTCGGGTGCATCTGCCGCACCAGGTTGCCGCCCTGGTCACCCGTCTTGGCGCCCAGGCAGCCGGTGACGATGACGCGTCCGTTTTCCGCCAGTGCCTCGCCGATGGTGTCGAGGCTTTCCCTCACGGCGTCGTCGATGAACCCACAGGTGTTCACGATCACCAGGTCGGCGCCTTCGAAGGTCTTGGCGGTCTGGTAGCCCTCGGCGCTCAGTTGCGTCAGGATCAGTTCGGAATCGGTAAGGGCCTTGGGGCAGCCCAGGCTCACGAATCCGACTTTGGGGGCAGCCGGCGTGGCAGTACGTTCAGGGGAGGCAACTTCGCTCATAGTCCCCTATTGTCCCAGCTATCTGCCGGGCCGGGGATTTCAGGGGCGTTTGATGCCGAATGCGCCCAGGACCTGTTCGGTGTTCTTCTGCATCTGCTCCTGCATCTGCAGGAACACATTCTTCGACTGCTCGACGTAGTTGCCCATGAGCCCTTGGAGCATTGGCGACTGCATGGTCATGAAGCGCGACCACATTTCGGGCGTGAGGCCTTCAGCCTTGTCCGCGAGCTGGGCCTGCACCTCGGTCATGGCCTGGATGTTCTTCTCCAGGTACGGTCCCATGTAGCCTTGCATCGCCTGTCCGTAGAAACGGATGATGTTGGCCAGCACCTGCTCGGTGAACATGGGCGCGCCGCCGGCTTCTTCTTCGAGGATGATCTGCAGCAGGATGCTCCGCGTGAGGTCGTCGCCGGTCTTTGCATCGCGCACCACGAACTGGGCGTTCTGGATCACCAGCTGCTTCACCTCGGTGAGCGTGATGTACGTGGATGTCTCGGTGTCGTAGAGCCTTCGGTTGGGGTACTTCTTGATTACACGTTGCACCGGCTTGACCCCGGACTTCTTGCTCTGCACTGAGGACTCCTTTACATGGACGCCCATGTCATCCGATCAATTCTAGGTAGCGGTTTTGCTGCATCGCGACAAGGTTTACCCTGACCGCTTGCTACGATCCGCCGCCTTCAGTCGAGCGTCGTCGCGTACTCGGCACCGCATGCGGCACAGGCAGCCGTCTCGGGCCGTTCTTCAATGGCCTCCCTGAAGCGCAGCGGGCTCTTGTGGCCGTAGACCACCCAGCAACGCGGGCAGTGCTCGTGGCCGGAGGTCGGCAGGTAGGCGCGGGCACGCTGTTCGGCGCGCTCCTGCGTCACGGGCGTGCCCTGCCGCTCGGCGCGCATCACTTCGCGCGCAGCCATGGTGTCGCTGCGGCCGGCCGCATGGTCGTTGATGCCATAGACCGCTCGCGCAAACTCAATGGGCGCTTGCCTGAGCAATGCGGCAAGCCGCTTCTCGGCATGCGCCCGATCAACCAGCGTTGATCGCGTATTCATCAGATCGCTTGTCAAGGAATTTGGAAAAGGTTTGCAGTGCGGCCAAATTAGCACAACAACGTGGCCATGGTCTTTGCCTGCTTCACCGAAGGACGATTGAAACACCGGGGAACCCGGTGAAAGCTCTGTTCAACAGACCCGGTGGTTGGCCGGATGTTGGAACAGAAATTGGTAGGCGCGATTGGACTCGAACCAACGACCCCCACCATGTCAAGGTGGTGCTCTAACCAGCTGAGCTACGCGCCTAAGGATGTGTCCGAGAAGCAGCTATTGTAGCAGGAGAAAACGCGCTTTTTAGCGGCGACGTGCAGATCGCACGCCGGCAACTGCCGTCACGATGCCAAGCACCTGCGTCAGCCGCGCCGCGTCGGAGATTTCCACAGTGAAAGTCATCCACGCGGTGCCCTTGACCGATTGCGTCTGCACGCCGATCACATTCATCTTCTCGCGTGCGAAGACATCGGAGATGTCCCGCAAGAGGCCTTGCCGGTCCGCCGCTTCCACGGCCACGTCAACCGCATACATCGGCGCCTCGCCGCCCTTGCCGGTCGCACCCCACTCGACATCGATCACGCGCTCGCCGTCGCGTGCGGCCATCGTGCGGAAATTGCTGCAGTCGGTGCGATGCACGCTGACGCCATGGCCGCGAGTCACGAACCCGCTGATGGGATCGGGCGGTGCCGGCTTGCAGCACTTGGCAAGCTGCGTCATCAATGAAGAGACACCCACCACCAGCACGCCGCCCTTGCCGGACTTCTCGCTCGCGCGCGGCTTCTTGATCTGCACGCCGTCGTCCGGATTGGGCGCGGGCTCCGGCGGGCGCAACAGCACCTCTATGTTGCGCAGCGAGAACTCGTCCTTGCCGACCACTTCGAACAGGTGGTCCGCCGACTTGAAGCCGAGCTGCGAAGCCAGATCCTCGAGCCGTGTCGACGTCTTGCCTTCGCGCTGCAGCAGCTTCTCGACCGCTTCTCGACCGCGCGCCACGGTCTCGTGCGTGATCTGTGCGTTGAACCACGCGCGCACCTTGGCACGCGCGCGGTGGCTCGCAAGGTAGCCCAGCTCGGCATTGAGCCAGTCGCGCGACGGGCCACCCTCCTTCGCCGCGATGATCTCCACCGTCTGCCCATTGGACAGCGGCGTGTTGAGCGGCACCATCGCGCCATCGACACGCGCGCCGCGGCACCTGTGGCCGAGCGTGGTGTGCACGGTGTAGGCAAAGTCGACCGGCGTTGCGCCCTGCGGCAGTTCGACGATGGCCGCGTCCGGCGTCAGCACATAGATGCGGTCGTCGAACAGACCCTGGCCCTGCGAGCCGCCCGATAGATCGCGCTCCCATGCCAGCAGCTGCCGCAGCACGGCGATCTTCGCGTCGTACTCGCCGCTCGCCCACACACCCGCATAGCCCTTGTGCCCTGCTTCCTTGTAGGCCCAGTGCGCGGCTACGCCGTGCTCGGCATGGTCATGCATTTCTTCCGTGCGGATCTGGATCTCGATCGGCTTGCCTGGCTTGCCGTCGACCACCTCCCGCACCACCGTGTGCAGCGACTGATAGCCGTTGGGCTTGGGCCGCGCGATGTAGTCGTCGAACTCTTCGTCGATGGGGAGGAAATGCGAATGCACCCAGGCGAGCGCCGCATAGCAGTCCTTCACGTCGGGCACCACCACGCGCAGCGCGAGGATGTCGAACACCTGCGCGAAGTCCAGCGACTTGCCGCGCATCTTCTTCACGATGCTGTAGATGTTCTTCGGCCGCCCCTGCACCGTGGCGCGCACGCCCTCGGCCTGCAGTTCGCTTTCGAGCTGCGAGCGCAACTGCTCGACGTGGCCTTCGCGTTCGACGCGCTTCTCGTCAAGGAGGCGTGCAATCAGCTTGTAGGTCTCAGGCTCCAGGAAGCGGAACGAGAGATCCTCGATCTCCCACTTCACCTGCCAGATGCCCAGGCGGTTGGCCAATGGCGCAAACACCTGCAGCGACTCGCGCGCCACGCTCTCGGGCGCCGGCTGCTTGCTGGCCGCGGCATGCCGCAGCGTCTGAAGGCGCGAAGCCAGGCGCAGCATCACCACGCGCAGGTCGCGCGAGAACGCGAGCAGCATCTTGCGCACGTTCTCGGTCTGCGCGCCTGCGCCTTCAGAAAGGTGATGGCCTTGCGAAGCCGAGCGGGCCTGCTCCTGCACCCGGACCAGCTTGGTGGTCTCGACCGCCAGCGCCGCAAAGTTGTCGCCGAACACCTTGGCAATCACCTCCTGCGGCCGGTTCAGGTGCTGGCAGGCATAGACCAGATAGCTCGCCGCCTGCATGGCCTCGGAGCCGCCCATCTTTGCGACGATGGCGGCCACGGCATCGGCGTGCGCCAGCGTGTTCTCGCCAGTGTCGAGCTTTTCGTCGGCGATCAGCGGCTCGGCAAATGCGCGCGCACGGGCGAGCATGTTCGCCATCACCGGGGTGCGATCGGCCGTCGCGGCGGACAGCGGATAGTCCGCCACGGCCGAATCGGGACTGTGTGCCGTTTGAAGGCTCGAAGAATCGCGCTTCACGCTGCCCTCAATCGAACAGGAAGGATGTGACAGCCGAGACCTGCGCAGGGTCGACGAAGGTGGGCGCGTGGCCCACGCCTTCAAATTCGACCAGCGCCGCGCGAGGTCCGCGCTGCGTCATGGCCAGTGCCGTTTCGCGCGACAAGAGATCCGACTGGGCACCACGCGTCAGCAAGGTTTTCGCCTCGATGGCGTCGTACAGGCTCCACATCACCGCGCCGCCCTCGGCCGCGGCCTCGGGCGTGATGGCGCGCAGCGCAACGGCAATGGCCGGGTCGTAGTGAAGCAGAAAGGGACCTGTGCCGGCACCGTCCGCTTCATCGGCCTCGACCTTGTGCGCACCATCGGCCGTGCGCGTGGACGCAGGCACCACCATGGGCCTGGACAGCGAAATCCATTGCTCCGGCGTATGGGGGCCGAAGCTGGTCGAAATCGCCCACATGGCGTCGGCCGCCTCCTGCACCGTCGCATAACGGCCGCCCTCCCCCACATAGGCCCCGATGCGCTGGATGGCCGCGGCCTCGATGGTCGGGCCCACGTCGTTCACGATGAAGCGGCGTATCGACCGGGGCAGCGGCAATGGCTTGTGGCCGGCCAGCACGAAACCGATGAGTCCGCCCATGCTGGTGCCGAGGTAGTCGAAGGTTTCGATCGGCTGTTCGCGATGCAGTTGCGCCAGGAGCGCCACCATGTCGGCTGCATAGACCGGCACCTGATAGAGCGCCGGATCTCGCAGCCAGTCGCTTCGGCCGCGGCCCGCGACGTCAGGGCAGACCACGCGAACGTTGCCGCCGGCGCGTGCCACGATGGCCTCGGCCAGGACATCGAAATCGCGCCCCTGGCGGGTCAAGCCGTGAACGCACATCACCACGTACGCACTGCGCGCGCCGCCCCATTGCCAATAGGCCATGCGATGACCACCCTGGGGGTCGTCGCACGCCACGTAATGAAGCGTCGGTTCTGTCATGAAAACGAAGTCGTCCTGGTGCGGATAATGTCTCGTCGCATCCTAATTCATCCGGAGATTGAACTTCATGCTCAAAGGCAAAACCGCGCTTGTCACGGGGTCCACCAGCGGCATTGGCCTTGCCATTGCCGAGGCCCTTGCCCAACAGGGCGCGCACATCGTGCTCAATGGTTTCGGCGATGCCGAGACGCCCAAGGCCCGCATCGAAGCCCTCGGCGTGCGCGCCGAATATCACGGCGCCGACATGAGCAAGCCCGACCAGATCCAAGACATGATGAAGTTCGCCGCGTCCAAGTTCGGCCGCGTCGACGTCCTCGTCAACAACGCCGGCATCCAGCACGTGGCCAAGGTCGAGGACTTTCCGCCGGAGCGCTGGGACGCCATCATCGCGATCAATCTCTCGAGCGCGTTCCACACGACCCGGCTCGCGATCCCCGCCATGCGCGAAGCCAACTGGGGGCGCATCATCAACGTCGCCTCGGCGCACGGCCTGGTGGCCTCGGCGCAGAAATCCGCCTACGTGGCGGCCAAGCACGGCATCGTCGGCTTCACCAAGGCGGTGGCGCTCGAGACCGCGACCACCGGCATCACCAGCAATGCGATCTGCCCGGGCTGGGTGCTGACTCCCCTGGTGCAAAAGCAGATTGACGACCGCGCGGCGCGGGACGGCATCTCGGCCACCCAGGCGCAGAACGAACTGCTCGGAGAGAAGCAGCCTTCGCTCCAGTTCACCACCGTCGAGCAGCTCGGCGGGCTGGCGGTGTTCCTGTGTTCGCCGGCTGCCGACCAGGTCCGCGGTGTGGCCTGGCAGATGGACGGCGGCTGGACGGCCCAGTAAGCGGCGCTACTTGAGCTGCACCGACCCCGAGACGTTCACCACCACGCTGGTCTTCCCGGCTTCCACCGGCACCGGCGCATCGGCTGAAAAGGACTTGGCCTGGGCCGCCATCGCGCGCGGCCGGATCGGGCCGCTGTCGTTCGCGTTCACCGACACCTCGCGCAGCGTGTAGCCGCCAAAGCCGAAACCCTTGGCCAGTTCGGTGGCCTTCTGCTTGAAGTTTTCGATGGCGATCGTCTGGGCCTCGGTCTCGCTCCTGGCACGCTGCTCGCGGCTCAAGGCAAACCCCACGTTGCCCACGCTGAGCGTGGTGATGCGGCCGGCGGTCTGGGTAATGCGCGGAAAATCGCGGCCTTCGACCACCAGCTCGGCGGAGCCCTGCCAGCCGTTGATCTTGCCTTCGCGGGTATAGCGCGGGGAGAGGCTGAAATTGCCGGTGTGCACGTCGAGCTGGCCTGGCTGCGCATTCTTCTTGGCTTCGGCCAGCGCGGCATCCACCGCGGCCTTGAGCTGCGACTGGACCGTGGCGGCGTCGGCGGCGTCGCGGGTGGTGGTGAGCGTCATGCTGAGCATGTCCTGCTGCACTTCGACAGTGCCCGAAGCCGTGAGCTGCAGCACGTTCTGCGGTGGCGCCGCAATGCTCTGCGCCGTGGCGCCGCCTGCGGCCGCTGCTGCGGCCAGGGCCGCGCAGGCGGCGATCCAACTGATTTTCTTCAAGGCGAGTTACCCCCCGGTTTTGATATTGAAAGAGCCCGACGGCGCGGGCCGCACCGCTTCAGCGGCGCTGGCTGCGAGGCAAGGTCAGGGCGCGGGCCGCCGACATCGGCGGCGGCGTGATCCGCTCCGCCGGCTGCGATTCTGCCGAATTCATCGTCCGGGCCGGTGTGCCTGGCGGCGTCCACTGGCCCCGCACCTGCTGCCGCAGTTCGAAAAGTTCGGCGGCTGTCAGGCGCCTGCCCGCCGCCGCTTCCTCCCGCCGGATTTCGTCCCGCTGCGCGGCCCTGTGAGCCGCTACGGCCTCGCGCACTTCGTTCCGGCGCGAATCTCCGACCTTGAGGAACTCGCCAGCCATGGCCCACGGAGAGCCGCAACTGCAAGCAATGATGACCGGCAAGGCGGGAAAGAAGGTTCTCATTGAGCAAAAGTCATTGGACGTGATGGACTTTGCCATCGCCGGAACAACGCCGGATGACTAGACAGCTAGCGACCGCAAGTTTTGTAACTTAGTGTCAAACCATAAGTAAAACCGGCTCAGCGGGGGCTTAACGCCTTCAGAATCGGCGCTGTTACAAATTCAACGTTGTAGAAATGACTCAAGTTCCCGCTCGCACCGACAAGATCGTGATCGTCGACGACGACGCCCGCATCCGCGACCTGCTTCGCCGCTACCTGACCCAGGAAGGTTTCGAAGTGATCGTGGCCGAGGACGGCAAGGCGCTCAACCGCATCCTGTTGCGCGACACGGTCGATTTGATCGTGCTCGACCTGATGATGCCCGGCGAGGACGGCCTCTCGGTCTGCCGGCGCCTGCGCGCCGCCAACGACCGCACCCCGATCATCATGCTCACCGCCAAGGGCGAAGACGTGGACCGCATCGTCGGTCTCGAGGTGGGCGCGGACGACTACCTCGGCAAGCCCTTCAACCCGCGCGAACTGCTGGCGCGCGTGCATGCGGTGCTGCGGCGCCGTCCGCCGCTCGAGGCGCCGGGCGCCCCTTCCACCGAAAACGAGACTGTCACCTTCGGTCCGTTCGCCTTCGACCTGGGTTCGCGCACGCTCAAGAAGGACGGCGAAGAACTCTCGCTGACCACTGGCGAGTTCGCGATGCTGAAGGCGCTGGTGCGCCATCCGCGCCAGCCGCTCTCGCGCGAGAAGCTGGCCCAGTTGGCCCGCGGCCGCGAATTCGAACCCTTCGACCGCAGCCTGGACGTGCAGATCTCGCGCCTGCGCAAGTTGGTCGAGGCCGACGCCGCAGCGCCCCGCTACATCCAGACCGTCTGGGGCGTCGGCTATGTCTTCGTGCCGGACGGCACGGCCTGACGACGTCCGCTGGTGGCCATCGGCCTGAATTCAGCCAGACCCAGCCCAGCCCAGGAGGACGGCGCCCAGGTCACGATGCCGAGCCCTCTCGAGGGCGCCGGCCAGCGTGAACGGCGACCGGGCCTGAAGCTCGGCTTCAGCCTTTTCTGGCGCACCTTCTTTCTGTTGGCGCTGCTGCTCATCGGCTGTACGGTCGCGTGGCTGCAGACCTTTCGGTCGCTCGAATACGAGCCCCGCGCCATCCAGACGGCGCATCAGATTGCCTCGCTCGTGAACCTCACGCGCGCGGCGCTGGTGTATTCGGATGCGATCACGCGGGTGTCGCTCATCAAGACGCTGGCCGACCAGGAAGGTGTGCGCATCCTGCCGCGCGAGCCCAACGACCGCTTCCAGCCCTACACCAGCGGCGCACTTGACCAGCGCGTCACCGAAGAGCTGATCGACCAGCTCGGCGACGGCACCACGGTGGCCAGCCGCGTCAACGACGAGCCGGGCCTCTGGATCGGCTTCACCATCGAAAGCGACGCCTACTGGCTGCTGCTCGACCCGACCCGCTTCAGCCGCGTGGGCGGCCGCACGTGGCTGGTGTGGCTGAGCACCGCCATGGCGCTGTCCCTTGCCGGCGCGGCCCTGATCACCCGGCTCATCAACCTGCCGCTCAAGCAGCTGTCGCGTGCCACCATGCAGGTGCGCGAAGGCGAGTACGAGGCGCACCGGCTCGACGAGAGCGCACGCACCAACGAGATCCGCGCCGTCAACATCGGCTTCAACCGCATGGCTGACCAGCTTGCCAAGATCGAGCAGGACCGCGCCATCATGCTGGCCGGCATCTCGCACGACCTGCGTACGCCGCTCGCGCGACTGCGCCTGGAAACCGAGATGAGCGTGGCCGACGAGGACGCGCGCGACCACATGGCGGCCGACATCGCCCAGCTCGACGCGATCATCGACAAGTTCCTGGACTATGCGCGGCCCGACCATGTCGATCCCAAGCCCGTGCTGCTGCGCGACGTGGTCGACGCCTGCACCTACGCCGTTCAGGACTACGAGGAAATGAAGATCCGCGTCGACGTGCCACCCGATCTCCGGGTGCTGGGCGACGAGGTCGAACTGACGCGCGTGATCTCCAACCTGGTGGAAAACGCCCGGCGCTATGGCAAGACACCGTCCACCGGCGTAGCCGACGTGGTGATCCAGGCGCAGGCCAACAACGATGCGGTGCTGATCAAGGTGCGCGACCACGGCGCGGGCGTGGAGCCCGCCCTGCTCTCGCAATTGACCAAGCCGTTCTTCCGTGGCGACGTGGCGCGGACTTCCGCCGCTGGCGCCGGCCTCGGCCTGTCGATCGTCGCAAAGAACATCGAGCGCATGGGCGGCACCTTCGCGCTCACCAGCACGCCGGGCCGCGGCCTGGCGGCGCATATCCGCATGCCGCGCGCCATGCCCGAACCCAGGCCCGTGGAAGCGCCAGCTCGCCGCGCCTGATCAGCGGTGCAGCAGCACCACGGCGCGGGCTTCCATTGCGCGGCCCTCGCCCACCGGCCCCAGCTTTTCGGCCGTCTTTGCCTTCACGTTGACCTGCTCGCGCGCAAGGCCCAGCGCCTCTGCGATGCGCTGGCACATGGCCGGGATGTGCGGCGCCAGCTTGGGCGCCTGCGCGATCACCGTGCTGTCGACGTTGCCGATCTCCCAGCCCGTGGCGCGCACGCGGCGGGCCGCTTCGCCAAGCAGCACGGCCGAGTCGGCGCCGCGAAACTGCGCATCGGTGTCGGGAAAGTGCCGCCCGATGTCGCCCAGACCCGCCGCGCCCAGTAAGGCGTCGGTGATGGCATGCAGCAGCACGTCGGCATCCGAATGGCCCAGGAGACCGGTGATATGCGGCACCTCGACGCCGCCCAGGATCAGCTTGCGTCCCGCCACCAGCTGGTGAACGTCCCAGCCCTCGCCGACGCGGATGTTGAACGGAACGGTCATGGCATCGCCTTCTTGCGGCCGAGCAGCACCGCTTCGGCCAACGCAAAGTCTTCGGGAAAGGTCACTTTGAAATTCTGCGCGCTGCCCGGCACCAGCAGCGGCGAAAGGCCGATCGACTCGATGGCGCCGGCTTCGTCCGTCACCGCATCGCCAGTTCGCTCCAGTGCATCGAGCAGCATGCCGATGCGGAACATCTGCGGCGTCTGCGCCAGCCACTTGTCGGCGCGCGGCAGCGTCTGCGACACGCGGCTGTCTGACGAAGACACCTTGAGGGTGTCGGCCAGCCGCTGGGCCAGCAGGCCGCCGACGGCGTCGTGCTCGCAGGCGGCGATCAGCGCCTCGATCTGGCTCGAGGTGACCAGGCAGCGCGCCGCATCGTGCACCAGCACCCAGTCGTGCGCGCCCGCCCCTTTCTGCCGCAGCGCCACCAGGCCATTGCGCACCGTGGCCGCGCGCGTGACGCCCCCAACCTGAAGCAGGAATTCGCCCGTGGCTGGAAAACGCGGCAACGCCGCCTGCACGTCGCGGTCGTCGGGCGACACCACCACCGCCAGCCCGGCGAACCGGCTCGCCAGCGCCCGGAATGCCTCGACCGTATGGGCCACCATCGACGCCCCGGCCAGCCGTTGGTATTGCTTGGGCTGGACGCCGCCCGCGCGATGGCCCGAGCCGGCGCACGGAATCAGAACGAAAAGTCGAGAGGTGGACATGGCTCCGGCACCGGGCGACGGCCGGCAAGCGAACAAGGGGCCGCCATTCTAGAATCGACCGCTTCACACCCCTCGCCAGCCGGCGCGGGGTGTCGTGCATTTCAGTAAGCTGTCCATGGACCTCCCCCACCTCACGGCGGGCAAGCGATTCACGCTGCCGCGTCCTCCTTTGTCGGCCGACGCCCTCCTGCTGGCGCAATTGGGTATGCGCGAAAAAGCCGCGGGCCGCGCCACCGCGGTGTTCACGGCGGACGCCAACGACGCCCAGCGCCTGATCGACGAGATCGCGTTCTTCGCGCCCGACTTGCGATGCGCCCTGTTCCCCGACTGGGAGACCCTGCCCTACGACAGCTTCTCCCCGCACCAGGATCTGATCAGCGAGCGGCTCGCCACGCTCTGGCGCATCAGCCAGAAAGAGGCCGACGTGGTGCTGGTGCCCGCCACCACCGCGCTTTACCGGCTGGCGCCACCCGCCTTCCTGGCCGGCTATACCTTCCATTTCAAGGCCAAGCAGAAGCTGGAGGAATCCAAGCTCAAGGCCCAGCTCACGCTGGCCGGCTACAGCCATGTAACGCAAGTGGTAAGCCCGGGCGAATACGCAGTGCGCGGCGGCCTGATCGACCTGTTCCCGATGGGTTCGCCGGTGCCGTTCCGCGTCGACCTGTTCGACGACGAGATCGACTCGATCCGCACCTTCGACCCTGACACGCAGCGCAGCCTCTATCCCGTGCCGGAGGTGCGCCTGCTGCCGGGCCGCGAGTTCCCGATGGACGACGACGCCCGCGCGCGCTTTCGCAGCCGCTGGCGCGAACTGCTCGAGGGCGACCCAACCAAGAGCCGCATCTACAAGGACATGGGCAACGGCGTCGCCACCGCCGGCATCGAGTACTACCTGCCGCTGTTCTTCGACGAGACGGCCACGGTGTTCGACTACTTCGGCCCCGACGCCACCGTGGTGCTGCATGGCGACCTGGAACCCGCGTTCCAGCATTTCTGGCAGGACACGGGCGAGCGATACCGCCTGGTGCGCGGCGACCCCGAGCGGCCGGCGCTGCCGCCGGAGGCGCTGTTCCTCAATGCCGAGCAGTTCTACCAGCGTGCCAAGCCGCATGCACAGCTGGCCATCCGGGGCGACATTGCCACGGACACACCCTACGCCGAGTTCGACAAGCTCCCGCCGTTCGCGGTGGTGCGCGGCGCTGAAGATCCGCTGGTCGGCCTCAAGGCCCACATCAAGGCCACGCCGCACCGCGTGCTGCTGATCGCCGAGAGCGAAGGCCGGCGCGAGAGCCTGCTCGACTTCCTGCGCGCGAGCGGCGTCAGCCCGCCGGCGTTCGATTCGCTGGCCGAGTTCGAGGCCTCGGCGGACGAAAAGATCGGCATTGCCACTGCTGCGCTGGCCTCGGGCTTCGCGTGGCGCGAACAGGGCATCGACCTCGTCACCGAAACCGAGCTCTTCGCCACCGCGCCCACCACGCGCCGCCGCAACAAGAAGCAGGAACAGGTCAGCGACGTCGAGGCGCTGATCAAGGACCTTTCCGAGCTCAACGTGGGCGACCCGGTGGTCCACACCGCGCACGGCATCGGCCGCTACCGCGGACTCATCCACATGGACCTGGGCCAGGGCGTGGATTCCGAAGGCAAGCCGCTGCTGCAGGAAATGCTGCACCTGGAATACGCCGACAAGGCCACGCTCTACGTGCCCGTCTCGCAGCTGCACCAGATCAGCCGCTACACCGGTGTGAGCGCCGACGAGGCGCCGCTGCACAAGCTGGGCTCCGGCCAATGGGAAAAAGCAAAGCGCAAGGCCGCCGAGCAGGTGCGCGACTCCGCCGCCGAACTGCTCAACATCTACGCGCGGCGCGCCGCGCGCCAGGGCCATGCGTTCCGCTTTTCGGCCGCCGACTACGAGGTGTTCGCCAACGACTTCGGTTTCCAGGAAACGGCCGACCAGAAGGCGGCGATCCACGCCGTGGTGCAAGACATGATCTCTCCGCAGCCAATGGACCGCCTGGTCTGCGGCGACGTGGGTTTCGGCAAGACCGAAGTAGCGCTGCGCGCCGCGTTCATCGCCATTACCGGCGGCAAGCAGGTGGCGTTTCTCGCGCCCACCACGCTGCTGGCCGAGCAGCACTACCAGACGCTGGTCGACCGATTCGCCAAGTGGCCGGTCAAGGTGGCCGAGATGAGCCGCTTCCGCTCGGCCAAGGAAATCACCGCAGCCGCCAAGGGCATTGCCGAGGGCTCGGTCGACATCGTCGTCGGCACGCACAAGCTTCTGTCGCCGTCAATCAAGTTCAAAAATCTTGGCTTGCTCATCATCGATGAGGAGCACCGCTTCGGCGTGCGCCACAAGGAGGCGATGAAGGCCATGCGCGCCGAGGTCGACGTGCTCACCCTCACCGCCACGCCGATTCCGCGCACGCTGGGCATGGCCCTCGAAGGCCTGCGCGACCTGAGCGTGATTGCCACCGCGCCGCAGCGGCGCCTGGCCATCAAGACCTTCGTGCGCAACGAGGGCACGGGTGTTATCCGCGAAGCCGTGCTTCGTGAATTGAAGCGCGGCGGGCAGGTGTATTTCCTGCACAACGAGGTCGAGACCATCGAGAACCGGCGCCAGAAGCTCGAAGAGATTCTTCCGGAAGCGCGCATAGCCGTGGCCCACGGCCAGATGCCCGAGCGCGAACTGGAGCGCGTGATGCGCGACTTCGTGGCGCAGCGCTACAACCTCTTGTTGTGCTCGACCATCATCGAGACCGGGATCGACGTGCCGACCGCCAACACCATCGTGATGAGCCGCGCCGACAAGTTCGGCCTCGCGCAGTTGCACCAGCTGCGAGGCCGCGTCGGGCGCTCGCATCACCAGGCCTATGCGTACCTGATGGTGCCGGACACCGAGGGCCTCACCAAGCAGGCGGCGCAGCGGCTCGATGCCATCCAGCAGATGGAAGAACTGGGCTCCGGTTTCTACCTGGCCATGCACGACCTGGAGATTCGCGGCACCGGCGAAGTGCTGGGCGAGAACCAGAGCGGCAACATGATGGAGATCGGCTTCCAGCTCTACAACGAGATGCTGAGCGAAGCCGTGCGCGCACTCAAGGCCGGGCAGGAGCCCGACCTGCTCGCACCGCTCTCGGTCACTACCGAGATCAACCTGCATGCCCCCGCCCTGCTGCCCGACGACTACTGCGGCGACGTGCACCTGCGCCTCTCTTTCTACAAGAAGCTGGCCACCGCGAAGACGCCCGACCAGATCGACACGCTGCTGGAAGAGATCGTCGACCGCTTCGGCAAGCTGCCGCCGCAGGCGCAGACGCTGATCGATACGCACCGGCTGCGCGTGCTGGCGCGGCCTTATGGCGTGGTCAAGGTCGATGCGGCGCCGGGCGTGATCCACATCACGTTCAAGAAAGATCCGCCGGTCGACTCGATGGCCATCATCCATCTGATCCAGAAGAACAAGCACATCAAGCTCGCAGGCAACGAAAAGCTGCGCATCGAGCGCGAACTCAAGGAGCCGAAGGAGCGTGCGCAAATGGTGCGCGACGTGCTGCGAAGCCTCGGCCAACCCATCGTCAAGGAAACCGTTCCCGCATGAGCGCACTCACAGAACTTTCTCCGGGCCTTGTCGTCCAGCGCGTGAAGCCGCCGCTGAAGCTCGCCGATTTCAAGCTGATCGCGTTCGACATGGATTCGACCCTGATCAACATCGAATGCATCGACGAGATCGCCGACGCCGTTGGCAAGAAAGCCGAGGTGGCTGCCATCACCGAAGCCACGATGCGGGGCGAGATCAAGGACTTCAAGGAAAGCCTGCGCCGCCGCGTGGCGCTCTTGAAGGGCGTGCCGGTCGAGGCGCTGCAGCAGGTGTATGACGAGCGCCTGAAGCTCAATCCGGGCGCGGCCCAGCTGGTGTCCGCGTGCAAGGCGGCGGGGCTCAAGATCCTGCTGGTGTCGGGCGGTTTCACGTTTTTCGCCAACCGGGTGAAAGACCGCCTGGGCATCGACTTTGCGCGTTCCAACCTGCTCGACGAAGCCGATCACCAACTCACCGGCCAAGTGGTGCAGCAAAGCTGGGGCGACATCTGCGACGGCGCCGAAAAGCGCCGCACGCTGCTCGAGGTCGCATCGCTCATGGGCATTTCGCCGCAAGAGACCATCGCCGTGGGCGACGGCGCCAACGACCTGCCGATGATGGGCGAAGCCGGCCTCTCGGTGGCCTACCACGCCAAGCCCAAGGTTCGCGAGCAGGCCATGGTGGCCATCAACGAAGGCGGCCTTGACCGCCTGCTGGAGATACTGAAATGAATGACGACACCGCCCCGCTCTACAGTGCAGACGCGCTCAGGGGCTACGCCGGCGCCATGCTGCAGAAGGCCGGCCTCGCCGCTTCGATGGCGGACAGCGTCGCCCGAACGCTGGTCGAAGGCGACCTGCTGGGCCACGACACGCACGGCTTGGCCCTCTTGGCCAGCTATGTGAAAGAGATCGAATCCGGCGGCATGGCGCCGGGCGGCGCGCCCGAGGTGCTGTCCGACCGACCCGCCGCCGTGCTGTGGGACGGCAAGCGCCTGCCCGGCCCCTGGCTCATGGAACAGGGCATGGACATGCTGCTGCCGCGTGCCCGCGAGCTCGGAACCGCCTCGCTCGTGATCCGCCGCAGCCATCACATCGCCTGCCTTGCCGTCTACATGCTGCGCGCACTGCATGAAGACATGCTGATGCTGCTCGCCTGCTCCGATCCCAACACGGCCAGCGTCGCGCCCTTCGGTGGCACGCAGGCGGTGTTCACGCCCAATCCGCTGGCCATGGGCTTTCCGCTGTCGCAGGGCGGCGTGATGGTCGACATTTCTGCTTCCATCACGACTAACGGCATGAGCAACCGCAAGCGCGCAGCCGGCGAAACTTTTGCCGAAGAGTGGCTGATCGACGCCGCCGGCAAGCCTTCGAACAACCCGCAGGTGCTGTTCGACCAGCCGCCCGGCACGCTGCTGCCCGTCGGGGGCCTAAGCCACGGGCACAAGGGCTACGGCATGGCGCTGCTGGTCGAAACCCTGACAGCCGGCCTCGCAGGCCATGGCCGTGCCGATCCGCGCGAAGGCTGGGGCGCGACGGTGCACATCACCCTGCACGACTTGAATGCGTTCGGAGGCAAGGAAGCTTTTCTGCGCCAGATGGACCACGTGGCCGAGCAGTGCCGCACCAACACGTCGATCGATCCCGCGAAGCCGGTGCGGCTGCCGGGCGAAGGCGGCTTGAAGCGCCGTGAAGCCCAGTCGAAAAACGGGGTGCGGCTGCATCCGTCGATTGCGCGTGCGCTGCAGGATGCGGAGCAGCGCTACGGGCTGCAACTCACGCAGGCGCTGGTCTAGGAAGCGGTCTGCGATCTATTTGACGTTGCGCTGTTCAGGGCGGCGCAGTCGTTGATCGGCGGTACACCAGCAGCGTGCTCCGGTGCACAGGTCGCCGGGTGCTCCCCGCAGCGAAATAAAGGAGGAGCCCGAAGGACGGGGGACATTCGCGGAGGGGAGCACCCGGTGGCCTTTGCACACGCCCCTGAACTGAGTGGCCCCGATCACTCGAGATAGGTAGGAGTCAGTCGTCTTCGGGCGGCTCTTCCGCCCGTTCTCCGGCGGGCCGCGGCGTGCGCTTGCCGGGCTTGGCCAGGATTTCGACATAGAACTGCTTGCCGGCCTCTTTGACGACACTGTCGATCAGGCCCGTGATCGCCGAAAGATGCACGGTTTCGGCGGTTTCCGCCGAGGTGCCGAACTTGCAGTCGAAGTCCCAGAAATCGCTGCCTTCGGGCAGGACGCGGCGCCGCTCGCGCTTGATGTACTTGCGGATCTCGTGCTTGATGGCTTCGAGGAGACGGTCGGGGTGCTTGCCCTCGACCTGAAGCTGAAAGGTTTTTCTCATGGGTGATGGTAACCAATGCCACCCGGCTGTCCTGTGTACAGTCGGCGGCTCAACGGAAAACAGGTGAAAGACATGGCGCGCGCAAACGACTGGGCAAGCAAGGTGATGGCATTGGTCAACGGGGGCAATGCATCGGCAGCCATCGCGCAGATCAAGGTCGCGCCCTCGGTCAAGGACCTGAAGGCGCTCCAGACCATCATGACGCTGTCGAAAATGAAAGGCCGCTATCCGAACGTGGATGCGGCCATCGAGGAGAACCTGGCGCTGCTGGCGGCGCCGCGGCTGCACCGCTCGCCCTGAACCGAGACTACACGAACATTACAGGGCTTGACCGAGGCGCTTGACGCCCTCTTCGATCTTTGCCACGTCAGCCGTCGCAAAGCTCAGCCGCAGCGTAGACGTGTCCGGCTTCTCCGCATAGAACGGCGCGCCGGGCACAAAGGCCACGAGCTGCTCGATGGCCCGCTTGGCCAGTTCGCCCGCATCGGCGAGCTTGCCGTTGGCACCCGTGAGGCGGGCCCAGAAGAACAGGCCGCCCTGCGGCTGGGTAAAGCTCACAGCGTCGCCCAGTTCGCGCTTCAGCGCCGCGCCCATGGCCTGCGCGCGCTGACCGTACACCTCGCGCACGTGGGCCAGCGTGCCCGGCATGCGGCCGCTCTTTAGGTACTGCGCGGCCGTGGCCTGCGAGAAGGTGCTGGTGTGCGCATCGCTGAATTGCTTGCACATGGTGGCCTTGGCCAGCAGCTCGGCCGGCGCGATCATCCAGCCGATACGCAGGCCCGGGCTCAGCACCTTGCTGAGGCTGCCGCAGTGCGCGAGCAGTTCGCGGCTGCCCGGCACGTCCTTGCTGAGCGCCAGGATCGAAGGCGGCGGCGCCTCGCCGAAGTAAAGATCGCCGTAGGGGTCGTCCTCGACGATCAGCGTCTGGTACTTGACGGCAAGCTCAAGCACCTTCTTGCGGCGCTCCAGCGTCAGCATGGCGCCGCTCGGGTTGCCGAAGGTGGGAATCAGGTAGACGAACTTGGGCTTGTGCTCGGCAATGAGCTTTTCCAACTCGTCGGTCTTCACGCCGTTGGCGTCGATGGGCGCGCTGATGAGCTGGGCGCCGTACAGGCGAAAGCACTGGATGGTGGCCAGGAAGGTCGGGCCTTCGACGATCACCTTGTCGCCGGGCGAGATCATGGTCTTGCCCAGCAAGTCGAGCGCCTGCTGGCTGCCGGTGGTGACGATCAGGCCGCTAGGGTCCACGTCGACACCCTTGGTCTTCATGAATGCGGAAAGCTGCGTGCGCAGCGGCTCGTAGCCTTCGGTGGCGCCGTATTGCAGCGCGCCGCCGGGTTCTTCGGTCAGTGCCTTGTTGCTCGCCTCCTTCAGGCCATCGACGTCGAACATGGCGCTGTCGGGGAACCCGCCCGCAAAGCTGATGATGCCGGGCTTGCCCAAGAGCTTGAAGAGTTCACGGATGGCGGAGGTTTCGACGTTGTCGAGGCGGGAAGCGAATTGCATGGAAGGTCTCACTTTCTGGACGCCATTGTCGCGAAAGACGCGGGCAACAAAGCTGCGTAAGCCTATCGCCTTTCAACGATATATTGCGTCTATCGCCGCCCTGCCCGGCATCGCTGGCGAGCCGTGCTTCCCGGACCCCATGAAAAAAGACAACATTCCCCTCTTCTTCGCCACGCTGCAGGCGGCCAATCCCACCCCTGAAACCGAGCTCGAGTACGCCACGCCCTTCGAGCTTCTGGCCGCCGTGCTGCTCTCGGCGCAGGCCACGGACGTGGGCGTGAACAAGGCCACGCGCAAGCTTTTTCCGGTGGCGAACACGCCGCAGGCCATCCTGAGGCTGGGCGTGGAGGGGCTCGAGGAATATATCAAGACCATCGGGCTCTACCGCAGTAAGGCCAAGCACCTGATCGAGACCTGCCGCATCCTGGTGGAGCAGCATGGTGGTGAAGTGCCGCGCACGCGCGCCGAACTGGAGGCGCTGCCGGGAGTCGGCCGGAAGACCGCCAACGTGGTGCTCAACGTCGCGTTCGGCGAGGCCACCATCGCGGTCGACACGCACATCTTTCGCGTCAGCAACCGCACCGGGCTCGCGCCGGGAAAGACGCCGCTCGAAGTGGAGCTCAAGCTGGAGAAGCGCGTGCCATTCGAGTTTCGCCTGCATGCGCACCACTGGCTCATCCTGCATGGACGGTACATCTGCGTGGCACGCACGCCCAAGTGCTGGCAATGCGCGGTGGCGCCCTACTGCGACTACAAGCCGAAGACGCCGCGGCCCAAGTCGGCCTGAACCCCGCCTGCTCTCCAGCTACATCTCGAAGGCTTCGACCTGCCGGCCGTCGATGTCGGTGAAGCCGTACTCGCGCGCCAGATCGGCCACGCGGTGCACGCCGCCGCTTTTTTCCATGACCCGTGGATCCCCGGCCAGCGCCGCGACGGCGCGGCCAAGATAGCGCGGCGATTCGGTCCGCGCCAGCGCCGCGCGTTCCTGCCAATGCGCCTCGTCTGTCTTGTGGCCGGCCAGCACGAACTCGGTCCGCATCCAGCCCGGCGATACGGCCAGCGAAGCGACACCGTGCGGACGCAGCTCCTGCGCCATGCCGAAGGCCAGCCGGGTCATTGCCGATTTGGCGAGGTCATAGAAGAGGTTTCCGCGCAGGTAGTTGCCGCGGTCCCAGAAAGTGGTGGTCACGATGAGTCCGCCCCTCTGCGCCACCATGAGCGGCGCGGCGCACCGGCTGGCCAGCAGATGGTTGCGCACGCCGCGGCCGAACATCGAATCCCAGTTGGAAAGCGGGTGCTCCCAGAACGGCGCTTCGAACACGCCGGTGAAAGTCTCGTGCCCGCCCCAGGCGTTGTTGACGAGCAGATCCACTCGGCCTTGCTCGCGCTGCACCTGCGCAAAGAGCCGCTTCACCTCGTCTTCCTGCGTGTGGTCGCAGCGCACTGCGATGCCGCGTCCGCCGAGGCGGGTGACTTCGTCGGCCGTTTCGTCGATGCTGCCCGGCAGGGCATCGAGCTGAGAGAGCGAGAGCAATTGGCCATAGCTCTCGGCCGGCCGCTCCCGCGTGCTTCGGCCAGTGACATACACGGTGGCGCCCGCGGCGCCCAGCTCCATCGCAATGCCGCGCCCGGCGCCGCGGCTGGCGCCCGTGACCACCGCCACGCAGAGTTTCAACGAACGGTCGCTGTCTTCGGCTTGCATCGTTTCTTGCCTTTCGTTCGAGTGCGAAGCGACAGTGCGCGAGCCGCCCTTTGTCACCTTGCTTCAGCCGTATTCGATCAGCTGGCAGGCCCCGTAGTCAATGGGCTCCGAGGGCCATTGCGCGACGTCGTCGACGCGCCGAACGCCGCGGTTCAGCAGTTGCACCGCGCGCATCACGCCCGCATGCGTGACCCACACCGCGTCTTGCCCCGACGCGCGCCACTCGTCGAAAGCGGCGCCTGTGCGCTGCATGAAGCGGGCCGTGCTTTCGCCGTGCCCACCCGCAACGCCTTCGGCGAAGTTGCAGGTCCAGGCGTCGAACTCGACGCGCGCGATCGACGACCAGGGCCGTCCCTCCCAGCCGCCGAAATCCATCTCGGCCAGGCGCGCGTCGGCCCGCACCATGAGGTCGGGGCGCAGCGTACCGATGGCCTGTGCCAACTCGGCGCAGCGCCGCAACGGCGAATGGGCCAACGCAATCCCAACCGGCAGGCAGGACACCACGGCCTCAGCCACCGCCCGCGTCGCCTCGGCCGGCACGCAAACGTCGGTCGCGCCGTAGCAAAGACCCGGCGCTGCGTCAGTCCGCGCGTGGCGCACCAGCCAAAGCTTCATGTCTGCCACGCCAGCGCAAGATAGATCGCAAGCTCGCACACCTGCTGCGTGGCGCCGAGCCCGTCGCCAGTGAACCCCTGCAACCGCCGCGAGAACATGCGCGCCATGACCAGCGCTGTCAGCGCGCAAGCCACTGCCATCGCCATCGTTCTTGCTGGTCCTTGCGTCAACAGCACCAGCCCGGCAGCGGGCACCGACCAGAGCACGCCCACCAGCAATGCACCGCCGCCGATCGCATCGGCCAGCGGCTTGGCCTTGCTTGCGCCGCTGTCGCCCACATACGGCAGCCAGCGGATCAGAAACAGCGGCGCGAGGCGCGAAAGCACATGCGCACCGACGATGGCACCCGCCGCCGCCTGCGCGCCCTGCCCCGCCAATGACGCGAGCAACGCGGCCTTGAGCCCAAGCGCCAACACCAGCGCGATCGCACCGAAGGCCCCGATGCGCGAGTCCTTCATGATCTCCAGCGCGCGGCTCCGGTCGGCCGCTCCGCCCAGCCCGTCGGCCACATCGGCCAGCCCGTCTTCATGGAAAGCACCGGTGAGCAGCACGGTCGCGGCCATGCTCAGCAGCGCCGCGGCCAGCGCACCGGCCATGCCCGGCAAGCCCTGCAGTGCGAGCACGAAAACGGCCGCGCCAACGCCCCCCACCAGCCAGCCGACACCGGGAAAATGCGCGGCGCTCGCACGCAGCATCTTGGGACTGAATCCGACCCATTCGGCAAGCCGGCCTGTCACCGGCACGCGCGTGAAGAACTGCAGGGCCAGCAAATAGTGGCGAACGCCGTTCATGGAGTTCAGCTGTCCTTGCGCGACACGCCCGCCGCCTCGAAGCTCGCCATCTCGCGCAGGATGCGGCAGGCCGATTCGAGCAGCGGCCAGGCCAGCGCGCCGCCCGAGCCTTCGCCAAGACGCAAGTCGAGATTCAGCAACGGCTCCAACCCGAGGTGCTTCAACAACAGCGCATGCCCGGGTTCCGCCGAGCTGTGCGCCGCCACGCACCGCTGCACCACATGCGGTTGCAGCGCCTGCGCCACCAGCACCGCCGCGCTCGCGATGAATCCATCGACAACAACCACGCGCCGCTCTTCTGCCGCCTGCAGCACCGCGCCGACCAGCGTGGCAATTTCGAATCCGCCGAATGCGGATAGTGCATCGAGCGGCGAAACCGCCGATGCATGCAGCGCCAGCACCTCGCGCAGCACTGTGCGCTTGCGAGCCAACCCGGCAGCGTCGAGACCCGTGCCTGCACCGGTGCAGGCGTCGATGTCGAGCCCAGCCAGCCGCGCGAGCAGCAGGGCCGCTGCCGAGCTGTTGCCTATGCCCATCTCGCCGAGCAGCAAGGCATTGCCGGGCAGCGCGCGCACCACCTCGCGGCCGTTGGCGATGGCCTCGGCGCATTGCGCCGCAGTCATGGCCGGGCCGGCCGATGCATCGGCGGTGCCGGCGGCGACCCGCCGCGACACGAGGCCGGGGCGGGCCTGGAAGTCGCGCCGCACGCCGCAGTCGACCACCGTGAGCGCCAGCCCGTGCTGGCGCGCCAGCACGCTCACGGCCGCGCCGCCGGCCAGGAAGTTCTCGACCATCTGCCAGGTCACGTCGCTCGGAAACGCCGAGACGCCGCGCGCCGCCAGCCCGTGGTCGCCCGCGCACACCAGCATCTGGGGCGCTTCAAGCGCCGGCGTTTCGTTGCCCAGGATGAGGCCGAGTCGCAAGGCCAGGCTTTCGAGCCGGCCCAGCGCGCCGAGCGGCTTGGTCTTGTTGTCGATCGCGCTCTGCAGACGCGCCGCCAGGGCGTCGTCGTGGATGTCGGCGATGGAGGGAATGGTGTGGTTGTTATCGGTCATGCGATCAGGCCCTGCAATACGCCGGGCTCGAAGTGGGTGTCTATGAAATCGGCCAGGCCGTCGAAGGTGGCATCGAGCGTGGGTGCCGCGGCGCCGAAGAGTGCGCGCAGCGCGGCCGCATCTTCGAACAGGCCGTGCAGGTACAGGCCCAGCACATTGCCGCGCGCGTTCTGCCAGGCCAAGCCTTCGGGCATCACCGCATGGCCGTCCTGAGCCATCTGCGGGTGGATCGCGGTGTTGCCGTGATGGATCTCGTAGCCAGCCACCGGCACGTTCGAAAGCGCGGCCCATGGCCCGTTCAATGCGCCAAAGCTGGCAGAGCGGTGACGCACGGTCTTCTCGCGCTCGAACACGGTCACCAGCGGCAGCAGGCCCAGGCCGGGCGCATTGCCGTCGATGCCATGCGGGTCGACCAGCGCCTCGCCCAGCATCTGCAAGCCGCCGCAAACGCCCAGCACGGCGCCGCCGCCCGCGGCGTGCGCGGCAATGGCGCTGTCGAGCCCCTGCGCGCGCAGCCAGGCCAGATCGCCGCTGGTGTGCTTGGAACCGGGCAGCACGATCCAGTCGGCGCCTGCGACGTCTGCCGGCGTGCGCGCCCACAACAGGCGAACGCCGGGCACGTTCTTGAGCGGCTGGAACTCGTCCAGATTGCTGATGCGCGGATACGCCACCACCGCCACAGTTCGCGTGACGATGCCGCTCGAGCGGCTTCGATCGTCGAACAGGCCATCTTCCTCTGGCAGCCCGTGCTGCCACCACATTGGGAGGGTGGCAACGGTGGGAACGCCGGTCAGCGCCTGCAGCTGCTGCGGCGCGGGCGCCAGCAGCGATGCATCGCCGCGGAATTTGTTGAGCACGAAGCCGCGCAGCAGCGCACGGTCGCTCTCGGGCATCAGCGCCCAGGTGCCGTAGAGATGCGCGAACGCGCCGCCGCGATCGATGTCGGTCACCAGCAGGCAGCGCGCATCGGCATGGCGGGCGACCCGCAGGTTGACGATGTCGCTCGCCATCAGGTTGATCTCGGCCGGCGAGCCCGCGCCCTCTATCACCACCACCTCGTTATCGGCACGCAGCGAATCGAAGGCCTCTGCGATCTGCGGCCAGACGCGCTCGCTGCGCCCGCGCCAGGGCATGGACGTGAGCTCTTCGCTCACCTGGCCCATCAGCACCACCTGGCTGTGGGTGTCGCGCTCGGGCTTGAGCAGCAGAGGGTTCATTCGCACGTCGGGCACGGCCCGCGCCGCCAGCGCCTGGAAATACTGCGCGCTGCCGATCTCGCCGCCATCCACCACGCGGGCGTTGTTGCTCATGTTCTGCGCCTTGAAAGGCGCCACCTTGAGGCCCTGCCGCGCATACCAGCGGCACAGCGCCGTAACCAGCCAGCTCTTGCCGGCGCCACTGGTCGTGCCCAGAACCATCACGCATCGGGTTGTCATGCGGCTATTGTCGTTGCCGCCGCATGCCGCTTCCCGAGCCGAAGCAGCAAAGAAAAAGGGGCTTGCGCCCCTTTGGTGTTCAGCGTGCCGCAGTCTGCAGCGCGGCAGCCCCGCCGGGCTGCCCTTGCGCCGTGGCCGGCGGCACTTCCCAGCCGCCGCCGATGGCGCGGATCAGCCCCACGGCCGCCTGGTACTGCGCCGACTTGACCTGCAGCGCCTGGCGCCGGTTGCGCAGTTCGCTGCGGCGGGCGTCGAGCAGGTCGAGCTGGCTGATGTAGCCATTGCGGTAGCGCGTGTCAGACAGGCTGGTCGCGCGCTGGGCCGATGTGACGGCCTGCGCCTGCACGGTCGACTGCTCCTGCAGGATGCGGATGGCGGAGAGTTGGTCTTCCACCTCCTGGAATGCCACCAGCACCTGGTTGCGGTAGTTCGCAAGCGCACCGTCGAGCTGCGCGTTGGCGCCCTGCACACCGGCTTCGCGGCGGCCGCCGTCGAAGATCGGCAGCGAGAGCAGCGCACCCACGCCCCACGAACGGGCCGACCACTTGAACAGGTCGCCGATTTCCGGCGATGCATAGCCGGCAGCGCCGGTCAGCGAGATGTCCGGGAACCAGGCGGCCTGTGCCACCCCCACGCGCGCCTGCGCTGCAAGCACGGCGTTCTGCGCGGCCGACACGTCCGGGCGGCGCGTGAGCACCGTGGCCGGCACGCCCGGCGGCACCGAAGGCAGCGCCGTGGCCCACTCATCGGTACGCAGGCCGAAGCTGGATGCCGAATCGCCCACCAGCACCGCAAGCGCATGCTCGACCTGTGCACGCTGCCGGTCGAGTGCCAGCGCGTCCGATTCGGTGGACGACACCTCGGTCTGCACGCGCGCCACGTCGAGCTCGGCGATGTCGCCGGCCTGCTGCCGGCGCTGGGTCAGGCGCAGCGTGTCGCGGTAAGCCTCGACCTGCTCGCGCACCAGCGCACGTTCGGCGTCAAGTGCGCGAAGCTGCAGATAGGTCTGCGCCACCTCGGCCTGCACCGCGAGGCGCGTGCTTTGCAGCAGCGCTTCGCGGCCTGCCGCATCGAGCTTGGCCGCATTGCTCGCGCCCGAGAGCCGGCCGAACAGGTCGAGCTCGTACGAGAACGTGGCGCCGATGTTGGTCATGGTGGCGGGCCTTGTGCTCGCCGTGGCCTTGTCGAGCCCCGCGCCGCGGTTGGCTCCCCCGCTCAGGCCGATCTGCGGCATGCGGTCGGCGTTGGCGCTGCGCGCCAGCGCGCGGGCTTCGGCCAGTCGCGCCGCCGCCGCCTGGATGTTGTTGTTGTTGACGTCGGCCTTCTCGACCAGCGCATTGAGCACCGGGTCGTTGAAGGCCAGCCACCAGGCGCCGCGGGCCTGTGCCTCGGAAGGCACGGCACGCGTCCAGCCCGCGGGCGGGGCGGCGCCCTGCTCCTTGAACTGGGCCGTGGTCTGGATCTCCGGCACGCCGGAGGGAACGCTCGCGCAGCCGGCCAGCGCCAGGGCCGCCGCGAGCGGCAGCAAGGCGGTGCGAAGCGGCATGGCCCAAGGTTGTATTGAAAATTTCATGATGAGCTTTCTTCTCGATCAGTCATGCGAACCGTGCGAAGGACGCGGCGCAGCAGGCAGCGGATGCAGTCCGCCACCGCCGGAACCTCCGTGGGATGACGGTGCCGGTGTTGCCGGATGGGCAAAGTCTTCCCCATGCGGGACGTCGCCATGCAGCTTGAGCGGGCGGTTGCCCGCAAGACGGCGCATCAGCACGTAGAACACCGGCGTCAGGAACAGGCCGAAGGCCGTCACGCCGATCATCCCGGCGAACACCGCCACGCCCATGGCCTTGCGCATTTCAGAGCCCGCGCCGGTCGATAGCACGAGGGGCAGCACGCCCATCACAAAGGCCAGCGAGGTCATGAGAATCGGGCGCAGGCGCAGCCGGCTGGCTTCGATCGCAGCCTGGATGGGCGTGCGACCGGCAAACTCGAGCTCGCGTGCAAACTCCACGATCAGGATCGCGTTCTTTGCACTCAGCCCCACCAGCACGATCAACCCGATCTGCGTGAAGACGTTGTTGTCACCCCCCGATATCCATACGCCCGTCATCGCGGCCAGGATGCCCATGGGCACGATCAGGATGATGGCGATCGGCAGCGTCAGGCTTTCATACTGCGCGGCCAGCACCAGGAACACCAGCAGGATGGCCAGCGGGAACACCAGGAACGCGGAGTTGCCAGCCAGGATTTCCTGGTACGTCAGCTCGGTCCACTCGAAGCTCACGCCCTTGGGCAACGTCTCGGCCGCAATCTTGGCGATCGCGTCCTGCGCCTGGCCCGACGAATAGCCCGGAGCCGGTCCGCCGTTGATGTCGGCTGCAAGGTAGCCGTTGTAGCGCATGGCGCGCTCCGGGCCGAAGGTCGAATTCACCTTCATCAGTGCAGACAGCGGCACCATCTCACCCGTGGTCGAGCGCACCTTCAGCATGCCCACGTCTTCGGCACGGGCGCGGTAAGGCGCATCGGCCTGCACACGCACGCTGTACGTGCGGCCGAACTTGTTGAAGTCGTTCGCATACAGGCTGCCGAGGTAGATCTGCATGGTGTCGAAGATGTCCGTCACCGGCACACCCAGCTGACGAGCCTTGGTGCGGTCGATGTCCGCATACAGCTGCGGCACGTTGACCTGCCAGCTCGTGAACATGCCCGTGAGCTCGGGCGCGGCATACGCCTTGGCCATGAAGGCCTTCACCGCCGCGTCCATCTGGTCGTAGCCGACCGAGGCGCGGTCTTCCAGCTGCAGCTTGAAGCCGCCCGTGGTGCCCAGGCCCGCCACCGGCGGCGGCGGGAACATCACGATGAACGCGTCCTGGATGCTGGCGAAGGCACCGTTGAGCTGGCCGGCCACCGCGCCGCCGCTCTGGTCGGCGCGCTTGCGCTGGTCGAAGGGCTTGAGCGTGGCAAACACGATGCCCGAATTCGAGCTGTTGGTGAAGCCGTTGATCGACAGGCCCGGGAAGGCGATGGCGTCTTCCACGTTCGGGTTCTTCTTCATGATCTCGCCCATGCGCTGGATCACTTCGTCGGTACGGTCGAGCGTCGCGCCGTCGGGCAACTGGGCAAAACCGATCAGGTATTGCTTGTCCTGCGCCGGCACGAAGCCGCTGGGCACCGCCTTGAACAGGCCGAAGGTCACGCCGACCAGCGCGAGGTAGATCACAAGCATCAGCGTCTTGCGTGAAATCACGCCCTTGACACCGCCGCTGTAGGCTTCGGAGCCACGGCTGAAGAGCTTGTTGAAGCCGCGGAACAGCCAGCCGAAGGCCTTGTCCATGCCGCGGGTCAGCGCGTCCTTCGGGGCATCGTGGCCGCGCAGCAGCAAGGCAGCGAGCGCAGGCGACAGCGTGAGCGAGTTGATGGCCGAGATCACCGTCGAGATCGCGATGGTCACCGCGAACTGGCGATAGAACTGGCCCGTGAGGCCGCTGATGAACGCAAGCGGAACGAACACCGCCACCAGCACCAGCGCAATCGCGATGATGGGACCGGACACTTCGCGCATTGCGCGGTACGTGGCTTCGCGCGGCGTGAGCCCCGCCTCGATGTTCCGCTCAACGTTTTCCACCACCACGATGGCGTCGTCCACCACGATGCCGATGGCCAGCACCAGCCCGAACAGGCTCAGCGCATTGATCGAAAAACCGAGGACGTGCAGCACCGCGAAGGTACCGATCACCGACACCGGCACAGCCAGTAGCGGAATGATGGAAGCGCGCCAGGTCTGCAGGAACAGGATCACGACCAGCACCACCAGCAGGATGGCTTCGAGCAGCGTGTGGATCACCGATTCGATCGACGCGCGCACGAACTGCGTCGGGTCATACGCAATGCGGTATTCCAGCCCTTCCGGCATGTTCTTGTTGAGCTCGGCCATCGTCTTGCGAACGTTGGACGAGATGTCGAGCGCATTGGAGCCCGGTGCCTGGAACACGCCCATGCCGACGGCCGGGTCGTTGTTCAGCAGCGAACGCAGCGAGTAGTCGGCAGCACCCATTTCCAGGCGGCCAATGTCGCGCAGGCGGGTCACGGCGCCGTCGGTGCCGCTCTTCACGATGATGTCGCCGAACTCTTCCTCGCTCTGCAGGCGCCCTTGCGCATTGATCGAGAGCTGCATGTCCACGCCGGAGAGACCCGGCGAAGCGCCGACCACACCGGCCGCGGCCTGCACGTTCTGGCCGCGGATCGCAGCCACAACGTCGCTGGCCGAGAGGCCGCGCTGCGCGACCTTCTGCGGGTCCAGCCACACGCGCATCGAATAGTCGCCGCCGCCGAAGATCTGCACCTGGCCCACGCCTTCGATGCGCGCGAGCGGGTCCTTCACATTCAGCACCGCATAGTTGCGCAGGTAGTTGATGTCGTAGCGGTTGTTCGGCGAAACTAGGTGGACCACCATCGTCAGGTCAGGCGCGCTCTTGACGGTCGTGATACCGAGGCGGCGCACTTCCTCCGGCAGGCGCGGCTCGGCTTGCGAGACGCGGTTCTGCACCAGCTGCTGCGCCTTGTCCGGGTCGGTGCCGAGGCGGAAGGTCACCGTCAGCGTCATCACGCCGTCGGTGGTGGCCTGGCTGCCCATGTAGAGCATGCCTTCTACGCCGTTGATCTGCTCTTCGAGCGGCGTAGCAACGGTTTCGGCGATCACCTTCGGGTTGGCACCCGGGTACTGGGCGCGCACCACCACCGAAGGCGGCGCGACTTCGGGGTATTCCGAAATCGGCAGCCCGCGCAGCGCGATCAGGCCCGCTATCAGTATCAATAGCGACAGCACGCCGGCAAAGATCGGCCGGTCGATGAAGAATTTAGAGAGATTCATGTTGTTTCTCCGGCGAGCGCAAACGCGCTCCCCTCCGAGTTCAGGACTTCGCGGCTTCCGCGACGCGTTCCGGTTGTTGTTGCTTGGTGTCGGCCTTGGCGTCCATCGTCACGGTCTGCGGCACCACCAGCGCGCCGGGGCGGATGTGCTGCAGGCCGTTGACCACGACGCGATCGCCAGCCTTCAGGCCCTTGCTCACGACGCGCAACCCGTTGATGGATGCGCCGAGCGTTACTTCGCGGTACATCGCCTTGTTGTCCTCGCCCACCACCAGCACAAACTTCTTGTTCTGGTCGGTGCCGATGGCGCGTTCGCTCACCAGCAGCGCGGCGTCGCTGCGTGCCTGGCCCATGCGGATGCGGGCGAACTGGCCGGGAATGAGCGCGCCATCCTTGTTGTCGAACGAGGCACGCACGCGCACCGTGCCGCTGCGGGCGTCGACCTGGTTGTCGATCAGCTGCAGCTTGCCGACGAAGGGTGTGCCTTCGAAGCCCGAGGTGCCCATCTGCACGGGAATGCTCTCGATCTGGCCGCGTGCGCTGGCACCGCTCGGCAGGTCTTTCAGTGCCCGCGTGATCACTTGCTCGTCCGCATCAAAGCTCGCGTAGATCGGGCTCACCGAGACCAGCGTGGTCAGCACCGGCGCGCCGGGGCCCGCGGCCACCAGGTTGCCCTGGGTCACTTCGAGCTTGCCGATACGGCCCGAGACGGGCGCACGCACCTGCGTGTAGCCCAGGTTGAGTCGCGCCGATTGCAGCGAGGCTTGCGCGGCGCGCAGGTTGGCATCGGCCTCGCGGCTGGCGTTCACGCGCTCGTCGTATTCGCGCTGCGCGATGGCCTGCTGATCCCACAGGCGCTTGGCCCGCTCCTGCTCGCTGCGGCTGAAGGCCTGGCGGGCCTGGGCCGAGGCCACCTGCGCCTCGGCACGCTCCACTTCGGCCGCGTAAGGGGCCGGGTCGATGGTGATCAGCAGGTCGCCCTGCTTCACCAGTGCGCCTTCGCGGAAGTGCACCGCCTGCACGGCGCCTGCCACGCGGGAACGCACGTCCACGCGCTGCACCGCCTCGAGCCGGCCCGAGAATTCGTCCCAGATGTTGATCTCGCTCGAAGCGACGGTCGCCACCGAAACCGGTGTGCCTTGCTGCGCCGCGGCGGGCGCGGTGGCCTCGGCCTTGAAACTGTGCATGCCCAGCACGGCCGCAGCCACCGCCAGCACCGCGGTGAGGCCGGTCACGGCGGGCCACAGGCCCTTGCGGGCGGCGGAAGAAAGTTTTTGATTGTTGTTCGACATGATGATTCGTCCTTCTCGATGACGTTTTGGGATGCAACAGGCCACCCCGGTGCTTGTGGCACCAGGAGGCGGAACTCGAAAATGACCGGTGTTACCGGTAGGCCGAAAGGTGGCGTCGCGTCGTCAGCCAAGCTGCCGCGACCGGCCCACCTAGCTGGGCTTGGGTGCTACCGGAGGCGGCGTGGTGGCACTGAAGAATTCGCGGAAATGCTGCTGCACGCTGGCCTCGCATGCCTTGCAGCCCGAGGGCTCGGGGTCGTACAGCGCCTTGGGCCAGTTGGCGGCGCCGGGCAGCACGCTGCTGGTGACTTCGATACCGGCGGCACGCAGGCGCCCGGCGAAAGTCATCGCCTCGTCGCGCATCGCATCGTCGGCTCCCACCAGCACCAGGGCGGGCGCCAGCGAAGACAGCCGGAGCGATCCGCTCGGCACGGCGTAGGGGTGCATCGCGTTGGACGGGCAGCTCAGGTACTTTTCCCAGCCCTTGGCCCAGCGGCATTCGGCCTCGTCGTTGGTGGCCTTGCGTAGCGAAGCAGTGCCCGCGCACGGGTCGAGCATGGGCGAGAGCAGGATTTGCCCGGCCAGCGGCGGATGCGCCCGGTCGCGGGCGATCAACGCCACGCCGGCTGCCAGGTTGCCACCAGCTTCTTCGCCGGCCAGGTACACCCGGGCCCCCTTGCCGCCGAGCTTCACGCGCTGCTTGTAGAGCCACTCGAGCGCGGCATAGCCCACCTCGATGGGCTCGGGGAACGGCGATTCAGGCGCCAGCGGATACGCCACTGATACCACCACTGCGCCGGCGCCAGCCAGGAGCCGGGCCACGTTGCGGCCGTTGTCCAGGTTGCCGCAAACGAAGGTGCCGCCGTGGAAGTGCAGCACCAGCGGCACGGTCTCGCCCCGGGGACGCTGCCCATATACCCGGGCGCCGACGGGGTCGCGGCCGGGCAGCTCGATCGAAAGATCGGCTTCCACGCCTTCTGCCGCGGCGAGAGCAGCGGCTTCGGCAGAGCGGGACGACGGACGGGGTGACATGGGGCAACCTCAAGGGGATTGGCGATAGTCGAAATATAAGGCGGCCAGTGTGGTGTTAAACAGGCAAGCCGGCCCTACTCTGTTTCCAAACGGCTAACAATCCGGGAAACACTGTGGGATTGTCTCCTTGTGTGAGAATCCGCGTCCTCCCGGCAATGGCCGGGCTCCCAGGAACAGTCATCAATGGATCAAATCCAGGCAATGCGGATCTTTGTCCGCGTGGTGGAAGCAGGCACGTTCACCCGGGCGGCGGACTCGCTCGCCCTGCCCAAGGGAACGGTCACCAAGCAGATCCAGGCGCTGGAGTCGCGCCTGCGGGTGAAGCTGCTCAACCGCACCACGCGGCGCGTGACCGTCACGCCCGACGGCGCCGCCTACTACGAGCGCGCGGCACGCCTCTTGAACGACTTCGACGACATCGAGGCGAGCATGACCAATGCGCAGGCCAACCCCACCGGGCGGCTGCGCATCGACGTCGGCACCTCGGTGGCGCGGCTCATCATCCTGCCCGCGCTGGCCACCTTCTGCGACCGCTATCCCGAGATCCAGGTCGACTTGGGCGTGAGCGACCGCACGGTCGACCTCATCACCGACAACGTCGACTGCGTGATCCGGGCCGGCGAGCTCAGCGACCAGTCCCTGGTGGCCCGGCGCATCGGCACCCTGCACTTCGTGACCGTGGCGTCGCCGGCGTACATCAAGCGCTATGGCCATCCGCAGCATCCGAACGACATCGAAAAACGCCACCACGTCGTGAGCTATTTTTCGGGCAGCACGCGGCGCGTCTACCCGCACGAGTTCAAGAAGGGCGACGAGTCCATCGAACTCAACGGCCCCTACCGCGTGTCCGTGAACGAGAGCAACGCCCACATGGCGGCTGTGCTCGGCGGGTTCGGCATTTCGCAGTGCATCACCTTCATGGCCGAGCCGCTGCTGGCAAGCGGCGAGCTGATCGAGGTGCTGCCCGACTGGCACCGCGACCCGCTGCCGATCCACGTGGTCTACCCGCCCAACCGCCACCTGAGCGCGAAAGTGCGGGCCTTCGTCGACTGGGCGGCCGAACTCTTTGCCAAGAATCCGCGGCTGCAGCGGCGCTGAGTTCGTTCGCTTGCCGGCGCCTCAGGCTTCCGTGGCAAACACCGGCTCGCACCGCACCTCGGTCTTCACCGAGTTGGCAATGAAGCACTCTTCGTGCGCCCTGTGGTGCATGTGCTCGACCTGCTCGCGCGTGGGCAGGTTGTCGCCCGAGAACCTGACCTCCGGCCGGAGCGTGACCACGGTCATTGCCAGCTTGCCTTCAGCGTTCTTTTCCATGGTGCCGATCGCCGCGTCGAAGTAGCGATCGACGATGAACTTGCGCTTCACCGCCATGGTGAGGAACCACAGCATGTGGCAGCTTGAAAGCGAAGCGACGAAGGCTTCTTCGGGATCGACGGCCGCCGCATCCGAAAACGGCAATGGCACCACGTGCGGCGACGACGAGCCGGGCACTTCCGCGCCGCCATCGAAGCGCATCGAATGCCTTCTGCTGTAGCTGTTGCCGAGGAAGTCCTGCTCGCCTCGCTGCCAAAGGATTTCTGCGGTGTACCGGGCCATGCCTTTGCTCTCCTGCGCTAAAAGATGCCCGTCATTCTGCGTCAGAAGGCCATGAGCGCCAGGAGTTTCAGACCCCCAACAGCCTGATCAGCAAAGGCACCAGCAGCGCCGTCGCGATGCCGTTGAGCCCCAGGGCCAATGCGGAGAATGCGCCGGCCGTTTCGTTGACCTGGATCGCGCGGGCGGTGCCGATGCCGTGGGCCGCCATGCCCACCGCAAAACCGCGCACCGCGGGCTCCCGGATGCGCAGCAGGTTCAAAAGGCCAGTCGCCATGATGGCGCCCGAGATACCGGCGACGGCGGCCGCAACCGCGGCAAGCGACGGCAGCCCGCCGATCTTTTCGGCCACGCCCATGGCGATCGGCATGGTGGCCGACTTGGGCGCGAGCGACATCATCAGTTCGCGCGATCCACCCAGCACCCAGGCGATCCCGATGGCCGAGACGATGGCCGCCACCGAACCCACCAGCAGCGCCACGCCGATCGGCAGCCACAGGCGCCGCAGCCGCCCGAGTTGTCCATAAAGCGGCACCGCCAGTGCCACCGTGGCCGGCCCGATCAGGAAATGCACGAACTTGGCACCTTCGAAGTACGTGTCATAGGGCGTGCGCGTGATGAGCAGCACGCCCACGATGGCGATCACCGACACCAGCACCGGATTGACCAGCGGCCTGCTCCCACTGCGCTGGTGCAGCCACAGTGCGCCCAGGTACGCCAGCAGCGTGAGCGACAACCACAGCAGCGGCGACTGCGCGAGAAAGACCCAGATCTCCGACAGCTTCGCGGGGGCGTTCATTCCGCATCCTTGCCCGTGATGCGGATCATCCAGCGCAAGGTGAGCGCCGTGACGGTCATGGTGAAGGCCGCCCCCACGATGCCCGCCGCCAGGAAAGGCAGCCATTCACGCCCAACCCGTTCGAAATGCAGCATGACGCCGGTCACCGCGGGAATGAACAGCAGCATGAGATTGCGCAGCAGATGGCCCGCGGTCTCGCCCAATGCTTCCGGCACGCGGCCACGCACGAGCAGCGCGACGAAGAGCAGCAGCATGCCGATCAGCGGACCGGGGATCGGGAGGCCCAGCCACTGCACGAGCAGCTCGCCGGCCAGCTGGCAAAGAAAGAGCGTGGTGATCGCGTAGAGCATTCGGATGTCCTGCGGATGGTGTCGAGCTTCAATGTTCGGCCGAGGCAAGGGCGCGTGTCCAGGCCTCTTTCAATGCCTGCTGGCTTTGCGGCGGCAGCACGCCCAGGCGCACGAATCCGGGCAGGCCGAAGGAAGCGCAATCGCGCAGCTTGATGCCTTCGGTGCGCAGCGCGGGCGCCAAGCGTGGGTAAGGTGCATCGGTGCGCGCGCAGAAGAAGTTGGCATCGCTCGCCAGGCATTGCCATCCCAGCGATTCGCAGAGGGCACGCTGCTGCGCTTTCCATGCCCGCAAGGTATGCAGGCTCTGCGCTAGCCAGGACTGGGCTTCGGTGCCGATCCAGGTTTCGAGCAATGCCACGCCGTGTGCGCCAATCGGCCATGAAGGGGCCATCTGTACGAGGCGCTGCATCAGCGGCGAAGCCGCCGAATCGTCGGGCGCGATGGCGTAGGCCGCACGAATGCCAGTGAGGCCCATCGCCTTGTTGGGCGTCCACAGCTGCCAGACGCGGTTGCGCCCGGCCGGATCGAGCGATGCGGCGCCCTCGAGCCGCAGCGGCTCGTAGGCCATGTCGAGCACACAGAGGCCGGCGGCCGCTCCATGCACTCCGAGATCGGGCTGGCCGAGCGGGCTGGAAGGTTCGCAGCACCAGCGCAGCGCCGCAGCGCCGCATGGCCCGGCAGACCGCTGTACCTGCAAGCCCCAGGCCAGCGCCGCACGCTCGTAGTCGCCGTAGCTGTGCAGGGGCAGCCAGGCTTCACGGCCCCCCTCCTGCGCGAAGGCGGCGCTGATCCGGTGGATGAATTCGCTCGCGCTGGCAGCGATCACGATGCGCTCCGGCGCCACGCCATGGAACTTTGCCAATGCGCCGCGCAGCCTGGTGTATGCCGGGTCTGGATAGTGCGCCGCATCCGCCGCGCGCAGCGCCGCCAGCACTGCCGGGCACGAACCGGCGGCATTGCCGTTGGTCGAAAAATCGTGCGAGGGCGTGCCGGTCTCGTCCGGGCCACCATGCGCTGCAGCTTCATCTTCCTCTGTCATGCCGGTTTCGTGATCGCGAAGATCGCCAATGATGCACACGCGGCCAACGCCAAGGCGACCCTGCCGCACAGTTGCGCGGCGCGATGTGTGTCGGCCGCACCGGCCTGGCGGCCTTCGGCATTCAGGGCGTAGACGTCCGGCTTGGCGAGCCGCACGCCGAGCAGGATGGCCATGGCCGCCATCGGCCAACCGCTGTTGGGCGACGGCGTGCGCCGAGCCTCGCGCGCAATGCCAGCCGGCCACCGCCATGCCGCGAGCGCGAGCAGCAACACCGTGAGCCGCGCGGGCAGCCACGAAAGCACGTCGTCCGCGCGTGCAGCCCACTTGCCGAACCACGTCCAGTCGCGGTCGTTGCGCTCGCCGCGGTAGCCCCACATGGCATCGGCCGTGTTGGCGAAGCGATAAACCGCCGCGCCCGGCAAGCCCAGCAGCACGAACCAGAACACCGGCGCCACGAGCGAATCGTTGAGGTTCTCGGCCAGCGATTCGATGGCGCTTTCGCGCACCTCGCGTGCGCTGAGCACCGACACGTCGCGGCTCACCAGCCGTGCGAGCTGCGCCCGGCCTGCATCGAGCGACACTGCCAATGCGGCCTCGACCGCAAGCACTTCGCTTCGCAGCATGCGCCATGCAAAGAGCGGCTTGAGTGCGAAACCCAGCACGAGGGCCAGAGCCCAGGCGGGCAGCCAATGTGCGGCGCATTCTTGCAAAGCCAGCGCCAGTACGCCAGTCACCGTCGCCCCCACGCCCCAGGCCAGCGCGCCTGCAAGAAAGAGCGGCAGATCGCGCGCCTTCGCATCGACCGCAGGCGGAGCCATGCGGGAACCGATCCAGCCGAGATACTGCCCCATCCACACGACGGGATGCCAGCGCGCGGCGGGTTCGCCCAGCCAGCGGTCGATGGCCAGGGCGAGCCACAGGGCCGCGACGGCAGGCACCCGCTCAGTCCTCGATGCCGCGCTGCGCCGGAATACCCGCCTTGAAGGCGTGCTTGACCATGGCCATCTCGGTCACGGTGTCGGCCAGGTCGATGATCTCCGGCGGGCAGCGGCGGCCGGTGAGCACCACGTGCACGTGCTTGGGCCGCTCGCGCAATGTTTCGAGCACGCCCTCGAGCGGCAGCCAGCCATAGATCAGCGGATAGGTGATCTCGTCGAGCACCACGAGGAAGAAGTCGCCGGACAGAATGGCCGCCCTGGCTTTTTCCCAGCCGTCGCGCGCCAGCTGGGCCGAGTGCTCGAGATCCTGGCTCTTCCAGCTGAAGCCGTCGCCCAGGCCTTCGATCGGAATGCCGATCTGCTCGAACATGCGGTGCTCGCCGAAACGCGCCGACGGCACTTTCATGAACTGGTAAATCTTCACTGCCTTGCCGCGGCCGTGCGCGCGCAGCGCCAGGCCGAAGGCCGCGGTGCTCTTGCCCTTGCCGTCGCCGGTGTTGACGATGACGATGCCGCGGCGTTCGCCTTCGGCCTTGTCGTAGGGCTTTTCGCTGGGGGGAGTTTCGATTTGCATGATGTGTGGTGGCCTTGTGTGTTGATGATGCTCGTCAGTTCGGCAGCGCGATCCACTGATCGGCCACCCGGTGCACGCGGATGCGATGGTCGAACACCTCTTCGAGCGCGGCGTGCGTGGCCGGGTCGCTGCTGCCGCCGTGGTGCACCACGCGGCCGTGGCTCATCACCACCAGTTCGTCAGCGGCCAGCGCCATCGGGAGTTCGTGCAGCACGCTGACCACTGTGCGGCCCTCGGCCACCAGCGCGCGCGTGGTCTGCATCCAGTCGGACTGGTGCGGGGGGTCGAGGTTGGCAAGCGGCTCGTCCATCAGCAGCAGCTCGGCTTCAACGGCCAATGCGCGGGCCAGCAGCACGCGCTGGCGTTCGCCGCCGGAGAGCTGGCCCAGCGGCCGTTCGCGCCACTCCCAGGCCTGGGTGCTGCGCAGCGCGCGCTCCACCGCATCGCGGTCGGCCTTGCTCGGCGCCGCGAGCCAGCGCTGGTGCGGCAATCGGCCGAGCATGGCGATGTCGTAGACCATCAGGTCGTCGGCACTGCCCTCGCCCGCCGCGCCGCTCTGGCCCAGCCACGAAAGGCGCTGCGCGCGCACGCGACCCGGCACCTTGGCCGAGGGTTCGCCGAAGAGAAACACTTCGCCGCGGTGCGGGAGCAATCCCGCCAGCGCCTTGAGCAGGGTCGACTTGCCTGCGCCGTTCGGTCCGACGATGCTGGTCCAGCGCGCGGCGCCGAGCTTCAAATCGATGCCATGCAGCACTTCGGCCGTGCCGAGCGTGGCGCTCACGCCGCGCGCCTCGAGTGCGGGGATATGAGCGCTCATGCCACGCCACCCCGCGCGCTGCGCCTGTGCATGAGCCACAGCAGATAACTGCCGCCGAGCACGGCGGTGAGCACGCCCACCGGCAGTTCCTGCGGCGCAATGAGCCAGCGCGCCAGCAGGTCGGCGGCCATGAGCAGCAAGCCGCCCATTGCGGCCGACAGCACGATCAAGCCTGCGTGCGTGGTCTTGACCACGGAACGCACGAGGTGAGGCGCGGCCAGGCCTACGAAAGCGATCAATCCCGTCTGCGCGACGGCCGCGCCGGTGGCCAGCGCAAGCACCACCACCAGCGCGGCGCGCATCGCACCGAGCGGCAGTCCCAGGCTGCGTGCCGTAGCTTCTCCGAGCGCGAGGCCGTCGAGCACCGGCGCGAGCGCCCAGGCCAGCAGCAGGCACGCCGCGCCGACCGCGGCCATCACCGCGCAGGCGCTCCAGCCGACCAGGCCGGTGCTGCCGAGGATGAAGCCCTGCAGTGCCTGCAGGATGTCGGCCGAGGCTATGGTGATCAGGTCCTTCGCGGCGCCGAGCACCACACCGACGATCACGCCGGCAAGCAGCAGCCGCAGTGTCTGCTGCACGCCGCGCGCGAGCACCAGCGTCAGCATCACCGCGCACACCGCGCCCACGAAAGCCGCGCCGGTGAGCCCCAGGCGCATCGCCCATTGCATGCTGGCGGCCGAGCCGCCGAACAGCATGAGCGCCACGGCCACGCCCAGCGAGGCGCCCGAGGCGCTACCAAGCAGGTAAGGATCGGCCAGCGGATTGCGGAACAAACCCTGCGCCACCGAACCCGCGAGACCGAGCAGCGCACCCGCAAGCCACGCGCCGAGCGTGCGCGGCAGCCGGATGTCCCAGACGATCTGCAGCGCTACCGCATCGTGCCGCGCCGCCAGCAGGCTCTGGAAGCCGGTGCTGCCAATGCCGAGGCCGAACACAGCCAATGCACCGCCCAGGCCCACCAAGGCAAAGCCGAATAGCCAGACGCGGCGCCGATGGTGCGTGTGCATGAAATCGGCGCGGCTCAACCGGCCTTCTCCGCGATGCATCGGGCCATGAGCCTCGCAGCCTCGTCCATGCGCGGGCCGGGGCGCACGAGCACGTCGGACTCTGCGGCGTCGAACCGGCAGATGCGCCCTTCGCGCACCGCCCGGATGCCGCTCCAGCCCGGACGCTGCTCCATGCCTACCGCGCTGCGTACGCTCACCATGATGAGATCGGGATTGGCGCGCACCACGTATTCGGGATTGAGCTTGGGAAAGGGCCCCAGCGAAGCCGGCACGATGTTCTTCATGCCCAGGCGCGTGAGCGTCTCGCCGATGAATGACGATTCGCCGGCCGCATACGGTGCGCTGTTGACCTCGAAGTACACGCGCTGGCCCTTCACGCTGGTGGGGAGCGACTGGGCGGCGGCCGATACGCTGGCATCGATCACGCGCCAGATGTTCGCGGCTTCATGCGTGCCGAGCACCTGGTCAAGCTTGTCGAGCACGCGCCGCACGTCGGCATGGCTCTTGGGTTCGAGCACCACCACCTTGAGGCCCAGCGCCTCGAGCCGCTGCGTTACCCTGGACGACTTGGCAAGCAGCACCGCGTCGGGCCGCAGCGCGACGATGGCTTCGACATTGGGGTCGATTCCGCCGCCCAGCCGGGGCAGGGCAAGCACCGCGTTCGGCGAATTGGAATAGTTGTCGATGCCCACCAGCCGCGAACACGCGCCCAATGCGCAGACCCCTTCGGTCAACGAAGGCAGCAGCGTGACGATGCGCTGCGGCGGCTGCGGCAGGCTTACCGTCACGCCGCGCTCGTCGACCACGTCGAGAGCGTGCGCGGCCAGGGCGAAAACCCCAAGGCCGATGGCAAGCGAGAAAGAGCGAATCCAGCGTCTTGTCATGTGGCAGGTGCCTTCAAGGTCAGCGGTAATCCGGCCACCATCAGCGTGACCCGGCCGCACGCGGCCGCAACGTCCTGGTTGAGCCTGCCCAGTGCATCGACGAAGGCTCGGGTTTCGCCGCCGAGCGGGATCACGCCCAAGCCGATCTCGTTGCCGACCAGCACCACCGGACCGCGCGCCTCGCGCAGCGCCACGAGCAGCATGGCGGCATGCGCCGAAGGGGTGCGCGTGGCGGGCCGCGCCGACTCCGAACGTAGCGGCATCAGCAGGTTGGTGAGCCAGAGCGTGAGGCAGTCGACCACCACCAGCGTCTCGGGCGTGCTCTGCGTGACGATGGCGCGCGCCAGCTCAATGGGCTCTTCCACGGTGCGCATGGCGGGTACGCGCTGCGCCCGGTCCGCCTGATGGCGCGCGATGCGCTCGCGCATTTCGCCGTCGTGCGCCTGGCCGGTGGCGATGAGCACGGTGCGTCGGCTTTCGGGCGCTCCGGCGAGCCAGTCGATGGCGCGCTGTTCGGCACGCCTCGACTTGCCGCTCTTCTGGCCGCCGAGGATGAGTTCGTGCTCAGGCATGGGCATGTGCATCTCCCTTCGGGATTTCGCGCTGGAGTTCGATCGGTGCGGGGCTGAACAGTTTGGCCGTCGCTTCCGGACTGGACGCGAACCACGCGTGGAAATAGCTCGCACGCAGCGGGCCGTGTACATAGAAGGCTTCGCCGGTGCGTGCTGCGCCTGCGGGCGCCGGCGAATTCGGCTTGTCCGTGAAGGCAGCCGGGATCAGCGGAGTTTCGCAACTCGAATAATGGAAAGTATGCCCGCGCAGCGCATGGGCGCCCAGGCGCAGTTGCTGCGGCCCCAGCGCGGCCAGACGCTTGTGCATCGTCACGCGGCCCGGCAGCAGGCCCCAGAGCGAGTGCACGGCGCCGTCGGCTGTTTGCAGCGCGTCGAACAGCGCCATCATGCCGCCGCATTCGGCCCATAGCGGCTTGCCCGCGGCCACGTGGGCGGCGATTGCCTCGCGCAGCGCGGCGCAGGCCGAGAGCGCCTTTGCATGAAGCTCGGGATAACCGCCGGGCAGCCAGACCGCGTCGCATGCGGGCAACGCGTCTCCGGCGAGCGGCGAGAAAAAGACGACCCGCGCACCCAGCGCCGCAAGCACGTCGAGATTGGCGGGATAGATGAAGGCGAAAGCCGCATCGCGCGCCACGGCGATGGTGCGGCCTTCGAGCAAGCGGGCGGCAACCGCATCCGGCATGGCCGGAGGCGCCTCGAAGCGCGCCTGCGGCAACTCGTCGAGCGAACGCCGGCCGAGCGGCGTTGCGGCGAGCGCGTCGGCCGCCGCATCGAGCCGTGCCATCGCGTCGCCGAGTTCATGCGCGGCGACGAGGCCCAGGTGCCGCTCGGGCAAAGAAAAATCGGCGCCGCGCGGCAAGGCGCCGAGCCATTGCGCCGGTTCGCGCAAGGCTTCTTCGAGCATCCCTGCATGCCGCTCGCCCGCCACGCGATTGGCCAGCACGCCGGCCCATGGCAACGCGGGGCGGAAGTTCTGCAATCCGTAGGCCAGCGCGCCGAAGGTGCCCGCCATGGCCTGCGCATCGATCACGGCGAGCACCGGCAAGCCGAAGCGCTCGGCCAGGTCCGCGGCGCTGGGACTCCCGTCAAAGAGGCCCATCACGCCTTCGACGATCAGCAGGTCGGCCTCGCCGGCCGCCGCATGCAGGCGACGCCGGCAATCGTCTTCGCCGGTCATCCAGAGGTCGAGCGAATGCACCGGCGCGCCGCTCGCAAGCGCGAGCCAGTGCGGGTCGAGAAAATCGGGCCCGCATTTGAAGACCCGCACGCGGTGGCTCCGACGCGCATGCAGGCGCGCCAGCGCGGCCGCCACGGTCGTCTTCCCCTGCCCCGAGGCCGGCGCCGCCACCAGCACGGCGGCGCAGGCTTGCGCAACAGCATTGCGCTCGCCGTTCACGCCGGGTTCGGTTATTGCGGTGTCCACTTCAGGCCGAGGTAGGCGTTGCGGCCGCCGGTGGCGTAGCCGCGCGCCAGCGTGTAGTCCTTGTCGCCCACATTGTCGACGCGCGCCACCAGCCCGAGGTCGCGCGTGATCTGCGTGCTGGCGACCAGATTGAGCACGGTGTAGCCCGCCAGGGTTCGGGTGTTGGCGGCGTCGTCGAAGCGCTTGCCCGACGACTGGATCTCGGCGCCCAGCGTCCAGCCGGCCACGCGCCAGTCCGCACCCAGCGTGCCGTGGCGGCGTGCGCGGCGTGCCAGCACGTGATCGTTATCCAGGTCGCGCGGATTCTGGAAATCGGCCGATGCGCGCAGGGTCACGTCGCCGATGCGGTGGCCGCCCGACAGCGTCACGCCCTGGTAGCGCGCACGCGCGGTGCTGGCGTAGCAGCCGAAGCCGGAACGGCAGTTGGTCGCCGAGCCGTCGAACACGATCAGGTTGTTGACGCGGTTCTGGTAGACCACGATGCCCGCATGCGTGCCGCCGTCGGTGTACTGCAGTCCCAGCTCGACGTTGCGTCCCGACTCGGGCTTGAGACTGGGCGTGCCGTATTCGCTGAAGCGCTGGTACAGCGTGGGCGCACGGAAGGACGTTCCTGCCGACACGGTGGCACGCAGCTTGGGCGTGATCGAGAAGCCGTAGGCCGCGCTGCCGGTGGTCTTGCCGCCGAACTCGCTGTCGTCGTCGCGGCGCACGTGCAGCTGCAGCGAATGCGCGCCCTGCACGAAGCCGTAGCCGAGCGAAACTGCATCCTGCGAGCGCTTGCTCGCGAGCAGGCCGCTGCTGGTGGTCGGCGCGTTTTCCAGCGCGTCCTCGCGGCGTTCGAGCGTGGCCGTCACCAGGTGCGGACCGAAGCGGAATTCGTTCTGGAACAGGTAGCCGCGAAGGTTTGTCTCGGTGCGGTAGAACGAAGGCTGCGTCTTGTAGACCGACTGCGAATCGGTAACCTGCACGCGCGTGCTGTAGACGTCGTTCCACTTGGCCGACCATGAAAGACCGGCGGTGCGCAGCGTGTTGTTGCCGACGTCGTTCCTGAAGCGGATCGGCGGCCGGGTCCTGGCGCTGACTTGTGCGTCGTAGCCCGCTTCCATGTCGCTGTAGAGCAGCGTGGCGTCTAGCCGCTGGTCGGGGGTGAACTGGTAGCCGAGCCGCAGGTTGCCGGAGTTGCTGTGGTAGCCATCGCGGTCCGGGCTGGTGTAGCCGTCTCTCGAAGGCGTGCGCTTGTCCAGAGGCTGCACGTTGAAGCCCCTGCTTTCCTCATGCGCCACACCCAGCGAATAGTCCAGTGCGCCCGACTTTCCGCTCACGCCGGCCTCGGCTTTGCGCAGGCCATGGCTGCCGAAGCCGACGCCCGCATAAGGAGACACGCCTTCTTCGCCGCGCTTGGTGAAGAGCTGGATCACGCCGCCCACGGCGTCGGAGCCGTACACCGCGGCAGCCGGGCCGCGGAGCACTTCGATGCGGTCGATCTGCGAGAGGGGGATGCTCTCCCATCCGGCACCACCGGTCGATTGCGAATCGACGCGCACGCCGTTGACGTACACGGCCGTGAAGCGCGTCTCCGCGCCGCGGATGAAAAGGCTGGTGGTGTTGCCCACGCTGCCGTTGCGCGTGATCTCGATGCCGGGCAGGCGCGCCAGCACGTCGGCCACGCCGACCGCGCCGCTGCGCTCGATGGTCTGCCGGTCGACGACCGACACGTCGCCCACCAGGTCCGACAGCGGCTGGGGCGTGCGGTTGGCCGTGACCACTGTTTCGCCGAGCGAAGGAGCTGCTGCGACTTGCTGCGCATGCGCCGCGAGCGGCAATTGCAAGAGCGCCATGCCGCCGAAAGCGGAGGCCAGCGCAAGCGGCAGGCAGGCAATGCGGCGACGGCGCGCGGGAACACGGCCGAGGGAAAGAGAACCACAGGAAGTCATGAATGGAGCGAACGAACGTCTATGCCCGTCGCCGGCCTCCCCGCCAGCGTTTGGGCGCAATGGCTGCCCCTTGCATCGAAAATCGATCGTGCATGCGGCAGCCGCCTCGTTGGCCGGTATCCGGGCTGGCAGTGCGGCCCCACCGCCTTCCCAGGTGCCTGTTTCAGGGCGCCCAGTGGCTGGATGGATGAGGCTGACGCGCTCGGCGTCGACTGCTTGACCGTTGCGGGGGCAGCGCAGGTGGCTTCGGCCCGGCTCCGTTTCCGGTGGGCGTTCACTCCTGCTTCCCGTTGAACCGCGGCGTGTGAACCACGACGCAGGCACCAACGGGCGGAATTCTAGGGCCTTCGACCGCGCGGTAAGCCAAAAGTTGCGCCATCCGACGGCCGGCGGGAAACTACAATCGTCAACCATGCCCGCCTCCAGCCCCATCGACCAGATCGCCGAGCGTGTGGACCGCCTGCTCGTGCGTCATGAAGAGGTGCAGCGCACCAATGCGCTGCTGCAGGAGCAGGTCGAAGCGCTCACGCGCGAGCGCGACGCGCTCAAGTCGCGGCTTGCCGCGGCCCGTACGCGCCTCGATGCGCTGCTCGAGCGGCTGCCGGCCGAACCCCCTTCCGAAGATTCCCCCGCATGAAGCAGATTGAAGTTCAGATCATGGGCCAGAGCTATTTGCTCGGCTGTCCCGACGGCGGCGAGGCGCAGTTGCGCGACGCGGTCGATCGCGTGGACGCAGCCATGTGCAGGATCCGCGATGCGGGCAAAGTCAAGGCGCGCGACCGCATCGCGGTGCTCGCCTCGCTGAACCTGGCTTTCGACCTGGCCGCGCAGCAGGCCGCCGCGGCCGCGGCTGCGGCGGCCTCCCCTGCTGCTGTCGCCTCGCCCGAGGGCGACACCGCTGAAGCCGACGCAAAGGCCGCCCAACTCATCCAGAAACTCGATCAAGCCCTCGCGGGCGATGACCATTTACTCTGAGCGGCAGCGCCCGGCGCGCCGGAGGCGTAAAATCCGAACTGTCTGCGGTGCGCGTCGGGCTTAATATTTCCTTGTTCCAATGCTCTCCGGAGCCGGGCTTGGTACATCGCTTGACGGGCGTGATCATCTCGCGTTAGATGAACCCGAAGTCTTGCTGCCCTCGCCCACCTGAACCCTGGTTCAGGATGCGGGTTCGGCGCCCACTTGCAGACACCTTTTTTCCGTTCATACGGCCCCGGCATGCGCTGCACGGGGCCGTTGCTTTTTTTCAAGGCCTGCTGCGTGACTTCCCTGCTCGACCCCGTCCTGATCGCCGAATTGGCCGCGCTTGGCCTGGGCACCGGTTTTCTGGCGGGCCTGCTCGGCATCGGCGGCGGGATGCTCATGGTGCCGTTCATCACGATCATCATGGGCCACCGCGGGGTAGCTTCCGATCTTGCGGTGAAGATGGCCATCGCCACTTCGATGGCCACGATCATCTTCACCTCGGTGTCTAGCGTGCGTGCGCACCACAAGCGCGGCGCGGTGCGCTGGGACATCGTGCGGCGCCTTGCGCCCGGCATCGTCATCGGCAGCTTGCTGGGCAGCCTCGGTGTGTTCGCACTGCTCAAGGGAACGGTGCTGGCCATCGTCTTCGCGCTCTTCGTGGGCTTCTCCGCCACGCAGATGTTCCTCGACCGCAAGCCCAAGCCCACACGCCAGATGCCGGGCACCGCGGGACAACTGTCGGCAGGTGGCGCCATCGGCTTCATCTCGGGCCTGGTGGGCGCCGGCGGCGGCTTCGTGAGCGTGCCGTTCATGACCTGGTGCAACATCTCCATTCACAACGCCGTCGCTACCAGCGCCGCGCTGGGCTTTCCGATTGCAGTGGCCAACGTGCTGGGCTATGTGGTCAGCGGGCAATCGGTGCAGGGCCTTCCGGCCGGCTCGTTCGGCTACATCTGGCTGCCCGCGCTCGTGGTGATCGCGCTGTGCAGCGTGCTCACCGCGCCGCTGGGTGCAAAGGCCGCGCACAACCTGCCGGTGAAGAAGCTCAAGCGCGTGTTCGCGAGCATCCTGTACCTGCTGGCGGCCTACATGCTCTGGAAGGGGCTGCAAGGCTAGGACCAGCACCCGAAAGCCCCTGCGGGACCGGGTGGCACCGGTTGCGACAGCGGGGCCCCGGCCGTATAACGGTCGCATGAAAATCCTCATCGCCGTCGACGGCAGCGCCTACACGCAAAAGGCGCTCAGCTACCTCCTCGCCAACCGCGCCATGTTCGTGGACGGCCACGAGCTGACCATCGTGCATGTCTGCACCGGCATCTCGGGCCATGTGGCCCGCCACCTCAGCAAGGAGGTGATTGCCGACTACTACGCCGAGGAAAGCGCCAAGGTCATCGAGCCCGTGAAGGCGCGGTTCGCGGAGAACGGCATTACCAACTACGCGATCGACAAACGCCACGGCCACGCGGCCGAAGAAATCCTCAAGTCGGCCGCCGCGGCACACGCGGAGCTCATCGTGCTCGGCACCCATGGCCACGGCATCTTCGGCCGTGCGCTGATGGGCTCGGTGGCCACCAAGGTGATCTCGGAGACCGACACCACCGTGATGCTGGTGCAGTAGGGCGAGCACCAACCTTTTCTTTGGCGGTTATTGAACGCGCTGCTGCCGCCACTCGCGCGGCGAGCAGCCGAAGCGTTCCCGGAAGGCGCGGCTGAAGTGCGCTGCGTCATTGAAGCCGCGGCCGTAGGCGATCTCGGCCACCGGCCTGCCGGCCAGGCGCGGCTCGAGCAGGTCGCGGCTGCAGGCTTCGAGCCGGCGCTCCCAGATGTACTGCGACGGCGTGAGCGGCTCGCTCTTGAAGATGCGGTGAATGTGGCTTGAAGACACGCCGAGTTCCGCCGCGAGGCTGCCCACCGAGAGCGAGGGATCGGCCAGCTGCTCGTCGATGCGCCGCTTCACACGTGCCAGGTGGTAGGCCGTGAGGCTGCTCAGGCCTGGCGATCGCGCGGCGGGCAGCGTCTGCAATCCGGCGACAAGAATGCTCTGCACGCCGTTGGCCACCGCCAGCGCGGAGGCCGGCTGCAGCGTATCGATGTCTTCGCGCAGCGTGCGGATCATCCCGAGCAGCAGGTGCCCGGCGCCTTCGCGCCCAGACACGGTGGTGGCCGTCAATGCTTCGGTGTCGTGCAGTTCGCTGCGCAGGCGTTCGCCGGGCAGCTTGAGCACGATCTGCTCGAAGTTCTCGTCGAACAACAGCTGGTAAGGGCGCGTGCTGTCGTACAGCGCGAAATCGCCCGCCGCTAGCACGGCGTCGCGCCCGTCCTGCCGCACCACACCGTGCCCGCGCGCCTGGATGCTGACCAGGAAGTAGTCGCCGCCCGAGCGCGAGATGTGTCCCGGCGTACGCATGACCTTCTGCGGGCCCGACTTGACCACCGACACATCGAGGCTCGGCAGCGTGTGCTGGCGAATGCTGCCCTCGAAATTGCCCGTGTCGCCTTCGCGCACCGGATCGCAGCAGAGTTGCACGTAGACGTTGCAGATCATGTCGGTCCAGTAGGCGAGCCGCTGGTCGCGCGGAACGGCGTCTGTGCTGAGCAACTGGTTCATCGGGATTTCCTCGGAGGAGCGGCATGCAACGCTGGAACAAGAACGCCGCCAGTTCGGAACAAGGCGTTTCGCGGCGGCGAATCTACGCTTCAAGCAACCCGCATGCCACCGCGCAAACCCGGTGCGAGGTGTGCGAAGTTGTTTCATTCCACCACGCTCCTGGAGATACCGCCATGCCCACCACCGTTCATCCCAAGCTTCGCGTCGCCGCCGTGCAGGCAGCACCCGTGTTCCTCGACCTCGACGGGACGATCGACAAGACCATCGATCTCATGGCCCAGGCGGCCGGCCAGGGCGTGAAGCTCATTGCCTTTCCGGAGACCTGGCTGCCCGGCTATCCCTGGTGGATCTGGCTCGACTCGCCCGCCTGGGGCATGCAGTTCGTGCAGCGCTACCACGACAACTCCCTGGTCGTCGGCTCCAGCGAATTCGACCGCATCAGGGAAGCCGCGCGCAAGCACAAGCTCTGGGTGTCGCTGGGCTATAGCGAAAAGGCCGCCGGCAGCCTCTACATTGCGCAGGCGCTGTTCGACGACCAGGGCCGCACCGTCCAGACGCGCCGCAAGCTCAAGCCCACGCACGTGGAGCGCACCGTCTTCGGCGAAGGCGACGGTTCCGACCTGGCCGTGATCGAGACGCCGATCGGCAACATCGGATCGCTTTCATGCTGGGAGCATCTCCAGCCGCTCAGCAAATACGCGATGTATTCGCAGAACGAGCAGATCCATTGCGGCGCCTGGCCCAGCTTTTCGCTCTACCGCGGAGCCGCCTACGCACTCGGCCCCGAGCTCAACAACGCCGCGAGCCAGGTGTACGCGGCCGAGGGCCAGTGCTTCGTCGTTGCGCCATGCGCCACCGTCTCGGAGGCGATGAGCGACCTGATGTGCACCGATGCGGGCAAGCAGCAGATGCTGCGCGTGGGCGGCGGCTTTGCGCGCATCTACGCGCCGGACGGTTCGCCGCTCGGCACGCCGCTGGCCGAAGACCAGGAGGGTCTGGTGGTCGCGGACATCGACCTTGGAATGATCTCGCTCGCCAAGGCGGCGGCCGACCCGAGCGGCCACTATTCGCGGCCCGACGTCACGCAACTGCTGCTGAACAAGAAGCGCCGCGAGCCGGTGGTGCTGCAGCACGCGCCGGAGGTCGAAGGCGCCGCGCTGGAGGCCGTTGCCGCGCCGGCCGAGCCGGCAGCGGCACCGCACCAGCAGCCGGTTGCAGTCTGAGCACGGAGCCGCGCCATGGAATCCGCCATTGCCGAGCACCTGAAATGTCCCCGCACGCGCCACCGCCGCGTGGAGGACGACTACGCACCGCCCTACCCCGTCTGGTCTGCGCGCGCGTCCACTGCGGTCCAGCAGGTTGTGATGGGCTATTTCGGCGTGCAGTCGCGCGGCGCCGCGATGCAGGGCCGTGCATGCGCGGCGCTGATGAAGATCGCAGCCGGCTTCTCCCTGCCCGATGGGCCCGGCCACCACGATCTTGCGCACTACGTGGACGCCGACGGCTGCGACAACATGATTGCCATCGCCTACTGGGACGATCCCGCCGCCCACGCACGCTGGTGCGCAACGCCAGAGATCGACACATGGTGGCGTTCCGACGAGCGCCTGGCGGACGGCCTCGGCTACTTCCGCGAAGTCGTCTCGCCGCGCGCCGCGCACTTCGAGACGATGTTCAACACGCCGGACCGCCTCGAAGGCGTGGGCGTGGTGATGCGCGGCGTGAGCGGCGAGCTGCAGGAGCACGGCTACTGGGGATCGATGCGCGACCGCATACCGCTGTCGCAGACCGATGCCATGACGCCTTCAGGCTCGCGTGCCATCGCTCTGGGCGCTCCCGCACCGGGGCAGCGCGTGCGGGTGGCGGGCCACGAGAACGTCGCGATGATTCGTTCCGGCCAGGAGTGGGCGGAGACCACGGGCCAGGAACGCACGCTCTACCTCGGCGAAATGGAACCCGTACTGCGCAAAGGCATGGATTTCCTGAGCGACCAGGGCCTGGGCATCGGCTGCTACAGCAACCGCTACATGCACCACCTCGATGCCAAGGGTTTGCCGCTGGAAAAGTCATTCGGCCTGAGCTTCTGGCGCTCGCTGGCCGACATGGAACGCTGGGCCGAGTCGCACCCCACGCACGTGGCGATCTTCGGCAGCTTCATGCGCTACGTGCAGGCGCTGAATTTCCAGCTGCAGTTGCGCGTGTACCACGAGGTGTCAGTGCTGAAGGCAGACGAGCAGAGCTACGAATACATCAACTGCCATGCGCGCAGCGGGCTGATGAACGGGCTGGGCCTTGCGGCCTAGCGCGTCCTGCGGCGCGCATGGCCGCCGCAGGAGACGACGCCCTAGGCGAACAGCCCCTTGTGCTGCTCCCGCAGCAGCGCCTTCTGTACCTTGCCCATGGCGTTGCGCGGCAGCTCGTTCACCACGAAGCAGCGCTTCGGAATCTTGAAGTTGGCGAGTTTCGACTTGAGTTCCGCAACGATCGCGTCGGCGTCCAGCGTTGCCCCTCCCTTGGGGATGACGATGGCAACGCCCACCTCGCCGAAGTCGGGGTGCGGCACGCCGACCACGGCGCTTTCGGCCACGCCGGGCAATTCGTTGATGTAGCCCTCGATCTCGGCCGGATAGACGTTGTAGCCGCCGCTGATGATCAGGTCCTTGCTGCGCCCGACGATGGTGATGTAGCCGCGGCCGTCGATCTTGCCGACGTCGCCGGTCTTGAAGAAGCCATCGGCGGTGAATTCTTCCTTCGTTTTCTCGGGCATGCGCCAGTAGCCGCTGAACACGTTGGGGCCGCTGACCTCGATGTTGCCGATCTCGTCCGTGGTGCAGTCGCGTCCCCCGTCGTCCCGCACGCGCAGCTGCACGCCGGGCAGAGCAAAGCCTACGGTGCCGCCGCGGCGCTCGCCCTGTGCGGCGCTGTACGGGTTGGAGGTGAGCATGACCGTCTCGCTCATGCCGTAGCGCTCCAGGATGGTGTGGCCGGTGCGCTCGCGCCACTCGTCGAAGGTTTCGATCAGCAGGGGCGCAGAGCCCGCGATGAAGAGGCGCATGTTGCGCACCGCTTCGCGCGTGAGCCCCGGCTCAGCCAGGAGCCGCACGTAGAGCGTGGGCACGCCCATGAACACGGTCGCCTCGGGCAGCTTCTCGACCACGCGCTTCGGGTCGAACTTCGAGAACCAGATCATCTTGCTGCCGTTGAGCAGCGCGCCGTGCAGCGCCACGAAAAGCCCGTGCACGTGGAAGATGGGCAGCGCATGGATCAGCACGTCGCCCTTGGTCCAGCCCCAGTAGTCCTTGAGCACCTCGGCGTTCGACAGCAGGTTGCCGTGCGTGAGCATCGCGCCCTTGCTGCGGCCGGTGGTGCCGCTGGTGTAGAGAATGGCGGCAAGGTCGTCCGGCTTCTTCTGAGCGATCTCATGCCGATCGCTGCATTGCGCCGCCACTTGCAGCAGCGTGCCGGTGCGGTTGTCGTCGAGCGTGAACACGTGCCGCGTACCCGCCGCATTGGCGATGGGCCCGACCCACGAGGCATTGCGGCTGGTGCACACCACCACCGCCGGCTCTGCGTTGCCAATGAAGTATTCGATCTCGGCGCTTTGATACGCGGTGTTGAGCGGCAGGAACACGTAGCCCGCGCGGAGCGTGGCGAGATAGAGAATCATCGCCTCGACCGATTTTTCGACCTGCACCGCGATGCGGGCGCCCTCTTCCAGGCCCAGTGCGCCGAGCAGGTTGGCCATCATGGCGCTGCCGCGGTCGAGGTCGCGCCATGAATAGAACAGGCCGCTCTCGGTTTCCACGGCGATGCCGTCGAGGTCGGCGGGAAAGGCCGCGCGCAGGGCGGCAAACAGGTTGGCGTTGGCTTTCGTCTTCATCGGGGCAGTTCTTCAGAAATTCGGTGTGCGCTTGGCAAGAAAGGCGTCAATGCCTTCGCGGTGTTCGGCGGAGTCTGCGTAGTCGTAGGCGGTGGCAAGCAGCGCCTGCGTGGCATGCGCGCCTGCCTTCAGCATGGCAAAGGTTTGCTTGTGCAGGCGCGCGGCCTGCGGCGCAAGCGCTGCGATGCGTTGGGCATGGGCCTGCACGGCGGCTGCCACCTCGTTGTCTGGCAGCACCTGCAGCAGAAAGCCGGCATCGTACAGGCGCTGCGCGCCGTGCACGCTGGCGGCCAGCAGCATGTCTCGCGCCAGCACGTCGCCAATGGCGCCGCGGACCAGCGCGGCCTCGCGCGGCGCCATCGGAAAGCCGAGCTTGGCGATGGGCGCACCGAACTTCGCGGACGCGCCCGCAAGGCGGATGTCGCAGCAACTCGCAATCTCGATGCCGGCGCCCATGCAGGCGCCTTCGATCTGTGCGACCAGTGGCAGCGGGCAGTCGAGCATGGCCTGCAGCGCACCCCAGACTTCGTTCTCGTGGAATTCGCGCAGGCTCGCTTCCTCGAAACGGAACGACGGGTACTCGGAAATGTCGCCGCCGGCACAAAAGGCCCTGCCCTGGCCGCGAACCACCAGGCAGCGCAGCCCGGCATCGGCTGCCTGCCCGATGCCTTCGAACGCCGTGCGCAGTTCGCGCCACATGCCGCGCGTCATCGCGTTGAGGCGCCCCGCGTTCGACAGGGTGACGAACGCAACCGCGCCCTCGCGGCGCAGTGAGACGTGGCGCTCGTCCATCACTCGAGCTTGGCGCCCGAGGCCTTCACCACAGCGGCCCAGCGCTTGATCTCCGAGCGGACGAAGCTGCCGTACGAGGCCATCGTGAGATTCGGAATCTCCGAGCCGTTCTGGGCCCAGATGGCCTTGAGCTCGTCGCTGGCCAGCGCCTTCTTCATGTCGTCGACGATCTTGGCCTGGATGTCGGCCGGCGTGCCCTTGGGGGCCCAAAGGCCATACCAGGTCGTGACGGTGTAGTCGGGCAGGCCTACTTCGGCGGCGCAGGGCACGTCGGGGAACGCAGGGTTGCGCTTGGTGCCGGCCACCATCAGGGCCTTGATGCGGCCGCCCTTGATGTGCTGCGCGGAAGAGCCGAGACCGTCGAACATCAGGTCGACGTTGCCGGCAATCAGGTCAGACAGCGCCGGGCCCGCGCCGCGGTAGGGGATGTGCGTGATGAAGGTGCCGGTCTGCAGCTTGAACAGTTCGCCCGCCAGGTGGTGCGACGTGCCTGCGCCGGCCGAGCCGTAGTTGAGCTTGCCCGGATTGCGCTTGGCGGCGGCAACGAGTTCCTGCAGCGTGTTGGCCGTGACGCGACGCGGATTGACCACCACCACCTGCGGCACGTTGGCCAGCAGCATCAGCGGCACGAAGTCCTTCTCCAGGTCGTAGTCGAGCTTGGGGTAGATGGACGGTGCGATGGCGTGGTGCACCGCGCCCATGAAGAGCGTGTACCCGTCGGGCTGGGCCTTGGATGCGATGCTGGCGCCCACCGTGCCGCCAGCGCCGCCGCGGTTGTCGATCACCAGCGTCTGCCCGGTGACCTTGGCGAACTGCGCCGAGAGCGGACGCGCGAAGGCATCGGTGCCGCCGCCGGCCGGAAAAGGAACCACCATGTTCACCGGCCGCGCCGGCCAGGTGCCTCCCTGCGCACGCGCAGCACCACCGCACATCACGGCGGCACCGGCCACGCCCAGGCGCAGCACGTCGCGTCGTTGAAAACTCTGAGTCATCTGTCATCTCCTGTCGTTGTGGATGAGCCGCGCCATGCGGCCGCCGGCGCCTCGCGCACCGGACTTTTTCTTTCAGAACTCAGCCTTTTTTGAAGAACAGGCTTTCAACATCTCCCGAAACCGCCACCTTGCCCTCTGCCAACCACGCGCGGTGCTTGTCCAGTCGCTTGAGATCGTAGAGGTAATTCACCATGAGTCCATAGGACTGCCTGTGCGCCTTTGGCGATGGATCGCCCGCCCAGTTGAGCCGCTCGACCCGCGCGCCGTTGCCCAGGTGAAAGCGGGCCACCGGATCGGCCGGCGTCCCGTCGACCAGCGTGTGGCCCAGGTATTCGGCGGCCGCCTGGAGCAGCCATTGGCGCAGCGGCGATCTGGCGTCCAGGGCGGCCGCGTTCTCCACCGCCGCCAGCAGCCGGTCGACAGTCGGAGGCAGCGACCCGACGAGGCGGCCGAGCTCCGCCTCGCGCTTTTCATCGAGGCGCGGCAGCAGTTCCGCGGCGTTCTTTGCGAGCCAGGTGCGAAAGCCGGGAATCGGCGACAGCGTGGCAAAGACCTTGAGGCGGGGCAACTCGTCCTGCAGCGTCTCGACCACGCGCTTGATGAGCGAATCGCCGAAGCTCACCCCGCGCAAGCCGTCCTGGGTATTGCTGATCGAATAGAAGATGGCCGTCGTGGCCTTGGCCGGAAGGATCGGCACCGCGGCCTCGTCCAGCAGCGGCGCGATGCCCTCGCTGATGCGGTCGACCAGCGCCACCTCGACGAAGATCAGCGGCTCGTTGGGAAGCCGCGGATGGAAGAAACCGTAGCAGCGCCGGTCGCTGTCGTCCAGCCGGTTCTTCACGTCGGTCCAGCTCTTGATGTCGTGCACCGCCTCATAGCGGATCAGCTTCTCGATCAGCGAAGCGGGCGAGTTCCAGTCGATCCGGCGCAGTTCGAGAAACGCCACGTCGAACCAGGTGGAGAACAGGTGCTCCAGTTCGGCGTCGAGTGCGATCAGCCGTTTGTCGGACTTGAGGAACGGCAGCAGGTCGGCGCGCAGGTCGACCAGGAAACGCATGCCTTCGGGTTCGACCGCGAAGCGCTGCAGCAGGCGCATGCGGGGCGACACCAACGCGCGCCGCAACTTCAGTTCGGCCTGGCCTTCGTCGGATGTTCCCACGGCGGCCTGGTGCTGGTCCCGCGCGGACTTGAGCTTGTGCGGATCGGCCGCGAAATGCTCGCTCATCAGCGCCCAATAGTCGCGCCGCTCCTCGGGCGTGGCGCTGGCGTACGCGGTGGCAACGGCATGCGCCCTGCGCCCGCCTTCGACTTCGCTCACGCGCGGATCGATCACCGACTGCAATGCGGTGAACACGCGGCGCAGCGCACGCGGCGACATGGCTTCGTCGGCTTTGCGCAAGGTGGCCTGCATGCGCTCGGCCGTCGAGCGCACGCTCGGTTTGGCGGCGGTTTTGGGCGCGCTGCGCGCCGCGCCCTCGGGTGCCACGGGCACCTTGTTGCCTGACTTCTCGCCAGAGCGCAATCGCGCCTGGAACCACTCGGTCGCACTCATCGACAAGCTCCAATGCTGGGGGATGCGGGAATGCCTTCTTTCTTCATGTCGTTCATGACATCACCCTGGATTTCTGCTGCCGCGCCACCTCGCGCAGAGCCTCGCGCTGCCGCGTCAGGTGCGTGCGCATGGCCGCGTCCGCGCCCTCGCTGTCGCGCGCCTTGAGCGCCGCAAACACCGCCAGGTGCTCCGACAGGCTCTGCTCGAGCCGGCCCGGTGCATGCAACTGCTGGAGCCGCGCGAGCTTGAGGATCTTGCGAAGGTCGCCAATCACCTGCGCCAGCCATTTGTTGTCGGCCAGCTGGATGATCGCCTCGTGGATCAGGTGGTTGGTGGCGTAGTAGTCGTTGATACGCTTGGCCTTGGCGTGGCGCACCAGCCGTTCGTGCAGCACGTCGAGCTCGCTCAACTCCGCATCGCTCGCGTTGCGCGCAGCCTCGTAGGCGCAGCGGCCTTCGAGCAGCGCGATGACCGGAAAGATCTCGTCCAGGTCGCGCTCGGTCACCTCGCGCACGAAGCAGCCGCGGCGCGGTTCGTGCCGCAGCAGGCCCTCGGCCGTGAGCACCTTGAGCGCCTCGCGCAACGGCGTGCGCGAGATCGAGAGCCTTTCGCACAGCGCGCCCTCGTCCAGGAAGCTGCCCGGCGCCAGCGTGCCCCCGAAGATCTGCTCGCGCAGCGTGGCAGCCACTTCGTCGTGCAGGGAGTTGGGGACCAGGCGCATAAGGATGTGAACCGCGGGCGTGCGTAATTTTCTGTAATTACGCGTAATTGTGAGTCCGCGATGAACGCGGCACAAGGCCGCGCGGCCCTCGCGCGGCCCGTGCTTACCCTGAGCGCCAGAGGCTCAGGCCGCTGCCGGCTCGCGTCGCTGTGCGGCCCAGATCCACAAGCCGATGCCGAAGATGACCATGGGCACGCTCAGCCATTGGCCCTGGCTCAGATTGAGCGCGCGCAGGCCCAGAAAGTCGTCGGGCTCGCGGAAGTATTCGGCAATGAAGCGTAGTACGCCGTAGCCGATCAGGAACACCGCCGCCACCTGCCCTTGCTTGCGTTCTTTGCGAGCATAGAGCCACATGATGGCGAACAGCAGAAGCCCTTCGAGCAGGAACTGGTACACCTGCGAGGGATGGCGCGGCAGCATCGAGCCGCTCTGCGGAAACACCATGCCCCAGGGCAGGTCCGGACTGCTGAAGCGGCCCCAGAGTTCGCCGTTGATGAAGTTGCCCACGCGGCCGGCCGCCAGGCCCGTCGGCACGCAGGGCGAGACGAAATCCATTACCTGCCAGAACGGCCGCGCGCGCGAATGCGCGAACCAGACCATCGCGCCGATCACGCCCAGGAGGCCGCCATGGAAACTCATGCCGCCCTGCCATACGTAAAGAATCTGCAACGGATTCGCGAGGTAGAACTCGGGCTTGTAGAACAGGCAGTAGCCGAGCCGCCCGCCCACGATGACGCCCATCACGCCCAGGAAGAGGATGTCCTCGATGTCCTTGCGCTGCCAGGCGCCCGCGCCGACGAGCGAGCGATAGGGCTCGTGCCGCAGTCGGCGCGTGCCCAGAAAATAGAACAGCGCAAACGCGGCGAGGTAGGTCAGCCCATACCAGTGGATGGCAACGGGGCCGAGTTGCAGGGCGACGGGATTGATCTGCGGATACATGAGCATGGCGCCGATTGTGCCCCGGGCATGTGGCGGCCCGGCCGGCCGGCTCAACCGCCCTTTTTCGTGCGCTCTCGCACGAACGCCACGAACCTTGCCAGCGCCGGATGGGTGGCCTGCGCGGGCCATACGAGGCTGGTCTCGCAGGCGGGCAGCACCACGCGTGCGCGGCCCGCGCCCTTGAACTCCTGCGCCTGGCGGTAGACCACGCCGGCACGCCGGAACTGCATCACGCTGTGCGGCACCCAGGCCACCCCGATGCCGCCCGACACCAGGTTGACGATCGTCTGCATCTGGATGGCCTCCTGCGCCACCTGCGGCGTGCGGCCCGCCGCGTGATAGAGCCCAAGGACCGCATCGTGCAGCGAGGGCACGATACGGCGCGGAAAGATCACCAGCGGTTCGGCCAGTACTTCGGCCAGCGGCACGGGGGTTGCGCCCGCAAGCCGATGCCGCGCCGGCATGGCCAGCACCAGCGGCTCCTGTTCCACCGTCAGGCGCGAGAGTTCCGGCGGCGCGGAACCCGGCGAATGGAGCATCAGCCCGGCGTCGATGTCGCCGCGCGCGAAGGCTTCGAGCTGAACGTCACCCGTGGCTTCGACCAGTTCGAGCGCCACCTCCGGGCACAGCACGCGGAACTCGCGAACCCAGGCCGGCAGCTTTTCGAAGCCGATGGTGGAAACGAACGCGATGCGCACCCGCCCCACTTGCCCGGCCGCCGCCGCACGCGCGCGTTCGGGCAGGGCCTGCGCCCGCGCCAGCAGCTCGCGCACGTCGGGCAGCAGCGCCTCGCCGGCGGGCGTGAGCGCCACGCGCCGGCGCGTGCGGTCGAACAGCAGGACGCCCAGGGTCTTCTCGAGCTGGGCGATGGCCTGCGTGACCGGCGGCTGGGTCATGTGCAGCCGCGCGGCAGCACGGCCGAAATGCAGCTCCTCGGCCACGGCCACGAACTGGCGCCAGGCGCGCAGGTCGATCATGGTTTCCTTCATACGCCGAGCATATCAATCCGCGCTCAAAAACGGATTGGAATGAATCAATCAGAAGTCCGATACTTGGAATCCCCCGATCTCCCCACGACACAAGAGACACCCATGGACACCAAGCCGATCCAGATCAACCGCCGCAGCGCCAACATCGTCGAAGGCAAGAGCCGCGCACCCAACCGCTCCATGTTCTATGCCATGGGCTACGAAGAGAGCGACTTCAAGAAGCCGATGGTCGGCGTCGCCAACGGCCACAGCACCATCACGCCCTGCAACTCGGGCCTGCAGAAGCTGGCCGACGCGGCCATTGCCGGTATCGAGGAAGCGGGCGGCAACGCGCAGGTGTTCGGCACCCCCACCATCTCCGACGGCATGGCGATGGGCACCGAGGGCATGAAGTACTCGCTGGTGAGCCGCGAGGTCATTTCGGACTGCATCGAAACCTGCGTGGGCGGCCAGTGGATGGACGGCGTGCTGGTGGTCGGCGGCTGCGACAAGAACATGCCCGGCGGCCTCATGGGCATGCTGCGCGCCAATGTGCCGGCCATCTACGTCTACGGCGGCACCATCCTGCCGGGCCGCTACAAAGGGCAAGACCTCAACATCGTGAGCGTGTTCGAGGCGGTGGGCCAGAACGCCGCCGGCAACATGAGCGATGAAGACCTGCACGAGATCGAGAAGCGCGCCATTCCCGGCACCGGCTCCTGCGGCGGCATGTACACGGCCAACACCATGTCCAGCGCGTTCGAGGCACTGGGCATCTCGCTGCCCTACTCGTCCACCATGGCCAACCCGCACGACGAGAAAGCCAACTCGGCCAAGGAATCGGCCAAGGTGCTGATCGAGGCGATCAAGAAAGACATCAAGCCGCGTGACATCGTGACCAAGAAGGCCATCGAAAACGCGGTGGCCGTGATCATGGCCACGGGCGGCTCCACCAACGCGGTGCTGCACTTCCTGGCCATCGCGCACGCGGCCGAGGTCGAGTGGTCCATTGACGACTTCGAGCGCATGCGCAAGAAGGTGCCCGTGATCTGCGACCTGAAGCCGAGCGGCAAGTATCTGGCGGTCGACCTGCACCAGGCCGGCGGCATTCCGCAGGTGATGAAGGTGCTGCTGAAGGCAGGCCTCTTGCACGGCGACTGCATCACCATCACCGGCCAGACGATTGCCGAAGTGCTGAAGGACGTGCCCGACGTGCCGCGTGCCGACCAGGACGTGATCCGCCCGATCGACAAGCCCATGTACGACGAAGGCCACTTGGCCATCCTCAAGGGCAACCTGTCGCCCGAAGGCGCGGTCGCCAAGATCACCGGCCTGAAGAACCCGGTCATCACGGGCCCGGCGCGCGTGTTCGACGACGAGCAGTCGGCGCTCAAGGCCATCCTGGACGGCAAGATCAAGGCCGGCGACGTGATGGTGCTGCGCTACCTGGGCCCCAAGGGCGGCCCCGGCATGCCAGAAATGCTAGCCCCCACGGGCGCGCTGATCGGCGCGGGCCTGGGCGAAAGCGTGGGCCTCATCACCGACGGCCGCTTCTCGGGCGGTACCTGGGGCATGGTGGTCGGACACGTCGCGCCCGAAGCGGCGGCCGGCGGCACCATCGCGTTCGTGAACGAAGGCGACTCGATCACCATCGACGCGCACAAGCTGGTGCTCGAACTCAACGTGCCCGAAGCCGAGCTTGCCAAGCGCCGCGAAGGCTGGAAGCCGCCGGCACCGCGCTACACCCGCGGCGTGCAGGCCAAGTTCGCGTTCAATGCCTCCAGCGCCAGCTCGGGCGCGGTGCTCGACAAGTTCTGAAGCTGTTCAGGCCATCATCCACGCGCCGTAGCCGAAGGCCAGGAAGCCCAGGCCCACGATCGCGAGGATGCTGCGGAACTCGAACTCCATGGCGGGGGAAAAGCTCTGCACGATGAAGTGCAGCAGCGCGCCGGTACCGATGGTCATGAAACCGGCGCCGAGCGCCCTCGCCAGCCGCTCGTCCGGGTAGAAAAAGCAGACCGCGAAACCCGCCATGAAGACAAGATTGGCCAACACGGTGCCGCGCGTGCGCCAGCGCTGCTGCGCGGGCGTCGGCTTGCGCTCCGGCGGCGGGCTGCGCCGGGGCCGTGCTTCCTTGATCGCCATGCCTGTGAAGAACAGGCCGAACATCATCGGGAACAGCCCGAAGAGGCCGAGGCCCCACACCGCGCCCCACATGTTCTGGAAGTCGGCCACCAGCGCTTGCGCCGGGTCTGCCACGCTGTAGCGCACCTCGACCGGGTCGCCCCATTCCTTGTCCGACAGTCCGCCGCCGAGCCCCTTGACGCGGCGCTTCTGACCGTCGGGCGCGGTGTACTCGACGATGGGTGCGCGCGAGACCGTGGTGCGGCCATTGCTGTCCCTGCTGCGCTCGTCGACGAATTCGACCAGGCTGCCCTGCACGCTGGCCGTGCCTGCAATCGACTGGTAGCGGTGCCAGCCGATCGTTGCCGCGGCGTAGAAGCCCGCGCAGCCGATCAGCAGCGCCCCGACTCCCACACCCCAGAACAGGCCCTTGCGCCATCCCGCCAGACCGCCAATAGCCGGCCCCGCCAGGAGCGAGAGCCCGAAGACCAGCATTGCTTGCCGGGCTGCTTCCTCGTCCATGTTGGTTGCCGTTGCATGCAGTGGGTAGGACCGCCCGGCGTATGTGCGCCGCTCAGCGCTTCGGTCGCTGGCCCTTGCTGGCCGGCATGCCCATGTTGCTGCGCTGGCGGTCGATGCGCGCCTGCTTTCGGCGCTCTTCGCGCTCGATCACCTTGCGTTTGGTGTAGCCCGACGAATCGGCCCATGCCCACCATGCCATGGCCATGGCGAACGGCGAGAGCACGATCCACCAGCTCCAGCCGGCGACCATGCCCACTTCCAGGTATTTCAGGGCCACGCCAAGCAGGCCCAACAGCAGAAAAAGCATCGCGAATCCCTCGGGGTTTTGTTGGAAACGCTTCCGGACGCCGGTGCACGGCGCTACCTACAATCGCGTTGGATCGAATGTAACCCAGCCATTACGAAATACATCCCCATGAAGAGACTCCTGTCATCCGCGGTCCTCGGCTTGGGCCTGGGCCTGGCGGCACCCGCCTTTGCAGACCTGGCCCTGGCAACGTCGAAGAACTGCATGAGCTGCCATGCGGTCGACCGCAAGGTGCTCGGCCCCGCGTTCAAGGACGTGGCCGCCAAGTACAAGGGCAACGCCGCCGCCGTCGACATGCTCGCGGCAAAGATCATCAAGGGCGGATCGGGCGTGTGGGGACCGGTGCCGATGCCGGCCAACACCCAGGTGAGCGAAGCCGACGCCAAGAAGCTCGCGGCCTGGGTGCTGACGGCGCGCTGAGCAGGGACTGCCGCAGCCAAGGCGGCGGCGTCAAACCCGCGGATCGATGTCCGTGGGCAGCGGACGGCGCTCGATGCGGTCTTCGAGCTGGCCAATGTGCGCGGCCACGGTGTTGTCGGACTGCTCGGAGCGCTGGCGCACCACGCTCTCGAGCTGGCCGAGCCGGGTCAGCAACGAGGCATGCCGCTCGGCGTTTTGCGCCATGTGCCTGTTCTCCTGCACTTCCAGAAAGTTGCGCAGCTCGGTGAAGCGCGAAGCCTCGGCCTTGTCGGCGAGGTCGCGCTGCACCTGCATTTCCTTGTTGTGGCGCTTGGCGTCGAGCAGTACCGAGCTGTGCAGGTACAGCACATAGACCAGGAAGAACACGCCTAGCGCGACGGTCAGCGCGAGCATCATGAGGCCCAGCGGTGCGGAAATGGTCATGAAGCCCAGCGACACGGGCACCGGTGACGACAACGTTCCCCAGTTGAGCGCGGCCAGGGCGGCGATCAACAGCAGAATGGCAAACAGAAAAGCGGATCTCACGCCCATGGGGGCCTCCTTCGCAAAGATCGAACACAACGAACCTGCCATGCGCGTCAAGGCGCACGGCGGTTGCGCTGGTTTTACCTCAGGCCGAAGGTTGTCATGGCCCCTGCCTAGCAGTAACGGCCATGTCCTACAGAACCATTCAATTGGTCTGTGACAACTGCTCCAGGATCGCCGGATTCTCCAGCGTGGATGTGTCCTGCGTGATCGCCTCCCCCTTGGCAATGCTGCGCAAGAGGCGCCGCATGATCTTGCCGCTGCGCGTCTTGGGCAGGTTGTCCCCGAAGCGGATGTCCTTGGGCTTGGCAATCGGCCCGATCTCCTTGGCCACCCAGGCGCGCAGCTCGTTGGCGATCTGCCTGGCCTCCTCCCCGGTCGGGCGGCTGCGCTTGAGCACCACGAAGGCGCACACCGCCTCGCCCGTCACGTCATCGGGCCGCCCCACCACCGCCGCCTCGGCCACCAGGTCGGTCTTGGACACCAGCGCCGACTCGATCTCCATCGTGCCCAGGCGGTGGCCCGAGACATTGAGCACGTCGTCGATGCGCCCGGTGATGCGGAAGTAGCCGCGGTCGGCACTGCGAACGGCGCCGTCGCCGGCCAGGTAGATGGTGCCGCCCATCTCCTCGGGGAAGTAGCTCTTCCTGAAGCGCTCGGGGTCGTTCCAGATGGTGCGGATCATCGAGGGCCAGGGCCGCTTGATGACCAGCATGCCGCCCGCGCCGTTGGGCAGGTCCTTGCCGGTCTCGTCCACGATGGCGGCCATGATGCCCGGCAGCGGCAAGGTGCACGAGCCGGGCACCAGGGGCGTGGCCCCGGGCAGCGGCGTGATCACGTGGCCGCCGGTCTCGGTCTGCCAGAAGGTGTCCACGATCGGGCACTGCTCGCGCCCGATGTTCCGGTGGTACCACATCCAGGCCTCGGGGTTGATGGGCTCGCCCACCGAGCCGAGGATGCGCAGGCTGGCGAGGTCCCAGTTCTTCGGGTGCACCTTCTCGTCGCCTTCGGCCGCCTTGATGAGCGAGCGGATGGCGGTGGGGGCGGTGTAGAAGACGCTGACCTTGTGCCGCTCGATCATCTGCCAGAAGCGCCCGGCATGCGGGAAGGTGGGGATGCCTTCGAACACCACCTGGGTGGCGCCGGCGGCCAGCGGGCCGTAGGCCACGTAGGTGTGGCCGGTGATCCAGCCGATGTCGGCGGTGCACCAGAAGACGTCCTCGGGCCGGATGTCGAAGGTCCAGTCCATGGTGAGCTTGGCCCACAGCAGGTAGCCGCCGGTGGCGTGCTGCACGCCCTTGGGCTTGCCGGTGGAGCCGGAGGTGTAGAGGATGAAGAGCGGGTGCTCGGCGTTCACGGGCACGGGCGGGCAGTCGGTGCTCTGGCCGGCCAGGGCCTCGGCGAAGGTCTTGTCGCGGCCTGGGACACGGGCCCAGGCGGTGGGGGTGCGCTCGTAGACGAACACGGTCTTGATCGACTCGCAGCCGCCCATGGCGATGCCGTCGTCCACGATAGCCTTCAGGGGCAGCTCCTTGCCGCCGCGCAGCTGGTAGTTGGCGGTGATGACGGCCACGGCGCCGGCGTCGATGATGCGCTCCTGCAGGGCCTTGGCCGAGAAGCCGCCGAACACGACGCTGTGGGTGGCGCCGATGCGGGCGCACGCCTGCATGGCGATGACGCCTTCGACGGTCATGGGCATGTAGACGATGACGCGGTCGCCCTTCTGGATGCCTGAGGCCTTCAGGGCATTGGCGAACTGGCTCACGCGGTCGAGCAGCTCCTTGTAGCTGACGCGGGTGACGGCGCCGTCGTCGGCTTCGAAGACGATGGCGGTCTTGTGTTCGACGGGGGTGCCGATGTGCTTGTCCAGGCAGTTGGCGCTGGCGTTGAGTTCGCCGTCGCCGAACCATTCGTAGAAGGGGGCCTTGGACTCGTCCAGGGTCTTGGTGAAGGGACGGGTCCACGCGAGGTTGTCCTTGGCCAGGCGGGACCAGAAGCCTTCGAAGTCCTGCTCGGCCTCACGGCACAGGGCCTCGTAGGCGGGCATGCCGGAGATGCGCGCGCCCTGGGTGGCGCGGGCGTCGGGCGGGAACACGCGGTTCTCGACAAGGACGGATTCGATGTTCTTGGATGCGCTGCTGCTCATTGTCTTGTCTCCTGGGTAGGTGCGGCCGTAATGTCGGCGGGCCCACTTACGGGTCACTGACGGGCCCGATCAGGTCCGATATTAGTTCGCAGGGTTATCACGAGTCGGTCACGGGGGCACCTCTAGAATCGCCGGTCGTTCCCAACCTCCCGCCCAATGTCCGCTCCCGACCCTTTCGACCGCCCCCACACGCCCGCCGCCGCCTCGCCCCTGCGGCCGCTTCCCAAGCTGATCTTCGCAAGCCGCTGGCTGCAGTTGCCGCTGTACCTCGGCCTGATCGTGGCGCAGGCGGTATACGTCGTGCACTTCCTGGTCGAACTGCTGCACTTGGTCGAGGCCGCATTCGGCAGCAAGGACGCGCTGCAGGCGCTGATCACCAGCATCGGCTACAAGACCACCGCGCCGGTGGGCACGCTCAACGAAACGGTGATCATGCTGGTGGTGCTGGCGCTGATCGACGTGGTGATGATCTCCAACCTGCTCATCATGGTGATCGTGGGCGGCTACGAAACCTTCGTGAGCCGCATGGACCTGGAAGGCCACCGCGACCAGCCCGAATGGCTGAGCCACGTGAACGCCTCGGTGCTCAAGGTGAAGCTGGCCACGGCCATCATCGGCATCAGCTCGATCCACCTGCTGAAGACCTTCATCAACGCGGACAACTACACCGACCGCGTGCTGATTGCGCAGACCGTGATCCACATTGCGTTCCTGCTGTCGGCCATGGCCATTGCCTACACCGACAGGCTCATGGCGCCGAGTTCGCCGCGCGACGGCTCGCACTGAGCGGGCCTGCTGCCGCACGCTAGCTCGCGTGCGGCAAGTCCCACGCGGGCACGTCGGTGAACCGTGTGGCCAGAAAGTCGAGCATCGTGCGCAACGCAGCCGGCATATGCTTGCGCGAGGCATACACCGCGTGCATGCCCACCACCTGCGGTTCGCAGTCGGGAAAGAGCGGCGTCAATTCGCCGGTTCTTACAAGCGCCCCGGCCAGGTAGGTCGGCAGCATCGCGATGCCCGCCCCCGCCCGCGCCAGCTGCATCAGGCTCGCGGCATCGTTGGTCGACAGGTTGCCGCCCACGGCCACCGACACCGGCTCCCCGTTGTCCTTGCGCGTGAAATTCCAGAGGCTCCGTCCGAAGTAGGAATGCGTGAGGCAATTGCGCTGCGCGAGCTCCTCCACGCGCAGCGGCTTGCCGTGTTCCTCCAAGTAGCCTGGCGACGCGCAGACCACCGACCGGCAGTCGGTGAGCCGCCGCGCAATGAGGTTCGGATCGATCTCCGCGGCCACGCGGATCGCAAGATCGATGCGCTCGTCCACCAGGTTGACCGCGCGGTCCAGTAGCACCAGGTCGACCGCCACGCCGGGATAGAGCCGCACGTAGTCGGCCACGGCGCCGGCAAGCTGCGCCTGCGCGAAGGAGGTGCTGCAGGTGATGCGCAACTGCCCCTGCGGCGCCTCGGCCGGGTGGCGCACCGCGGCCTGCATGTCGCCCGTGAGTTCGAGCACCTGGCGGCAGCGCGGCAGCAGCTCTTCCCCGGCCGCCGTGAGGCTCAGCCGGCGCGTCGTGCGGTGCAGCAAGCGCGCGCCGGTCCATTGCTCGAGTTCGGCCACGTAGCGCGTGACCACGGGCCGGGAAAGATCGAGCTTGTCGGCCGCGGCCGAAAGGCTGCCCGCATCGACCACGGTCACAAACACGCGCATGGCGTTCAATCGGTCCATTCGAACGATTTTAGGAATAAACAAGCGCGCAATTCGAGGTATTTCTTTCGAAAGCAGAAACCTAAGATGCGCTTCATCGCATCAACTGTTCAGGAGCATTCATGAGCCACATCGCCATCATCGGCGCCACCGGACGCGCCGGCGGCCGCCTTCTCGAGGAGGCCCTGCGCCGCGGCCACACCGTGACCGCCATTGCGCGCAAGGCCAGCGACAAGCTGTCGGGCCGCGCGAACGTGAAGGCTGTCGATGTCGACGTGCTCGACGCCGCCGCACTCGAAAAGACGCTGACCGGGCACGACGCCGTGTTCAGCGCCGCGCACTTCTCCACTGTGCCGCCGGCCGCCATCATCGAGCCGGTCAAGCGCGCGGGCGTGAAGCGCCTGCTGGTGGTCGGCGGCGCGGGCAGCCTGTTCGCGGCACCGGGCCTGAAGGTGATCGACACGCCAAACTTTCCCGAGGCGTACAAGGCCGAGGCCTCGGCAGGCGCCGCTTTCCTCGAGGTACTTCGCAATGAGAAGGAACTCGACTGGACCTTCCTCTCGCCTTCCGCCGAATTCGTCGATGGCGAGCGCACGGGCAAGTTCCGTCTCGGCAAGGACGACCTGCTGGTGAGCGCCGAAGGCCGCAGCTGGATCAGCTTCGAGGACTTCGCGATTGCGTTCATCGACGAGCTGGAAAAACCGGCCCATTCGCGGCAGCGCTACACGGTCGGCTACTGATCGTTCCCGCCAACAAGAAAAGGACCCGCGCGGGTCCTTTTTTTATCTGACGATACCGTCTTAGCGGCCGGTCATGTTTTCAGGAACGACCCACTGGTCGAACTGTTCGGCCGTGAGGTAGCCCGAGGCAATGGCCGCCTCACGCAAGCTCGTGCCTTCCTTGTGCGCCTTCTTGGCGATGTAGGCCGACTTGTCGTATCCGATGTGCGTGTTGAGCGCAGTCACCAGCATCAGCGAACGCTGCACCAGCTCCGTGATCCGCTCACGGTTCGGCTCGATGCCCACCGCGCAATGGTCGTTGAAGCTCACCATGCCGTCGGCCAGCAGGCGCACGCTCTGCAGGAAGTTGTGCGCCACCATCGGGCGGAACACGTTCAGCTCGAAGTTACCCGAGGCGCCGCCGATGTTAATGGCCACGTCGTTGCCGAACACCTGCGCGGCCAGCATCGTGATGGCTTCGCTCTGGGTCGGGTTGACCTTGCCCGGCATGATCGAGGAGCCGGGCTCGTTCTCGGGAATGCTGAGTTCGCCAATGCCGCTGCGCGGGCCGCTCGCGAGCCAGCGCACGTCGTTGGCAATCTTGTTCATGCTGGCCGCGAGCGTCTTGAGCGCGCCGTGCGCATGCACCAGCGCATCGACGCTGGCCATGGCTTCGAACTTGCTCGGCGCGGTCACGAAAGGCAGGCCCGTGAGTTTTGCGAGTTCGGCGGCCACCTGTTCGGCATAGCCCTTGGGCGCATTGAGCCCGGTGCCCACGGCCGTGCCGCCCAGCGCCAGTTCGCACAGGTGCGGCAACGCGGCGCGCACATGCGCCTCGCCGTGCGCCAGCTGCGCCACGTAGCCCGAGAACTCCTGGCCAAGCGTGAGCGGCGTGGCGTCCTGCAGATGGGTGCGGCCGATCTTCACGATGTCAGCAAAGTCCTTCGACTTTTTCTCCAGCGTGCCGCGCAGCTTGGCAATGGCCGGCAACAGCTTGTGCGTGATCGCCTCGACGGCCGCCACATGCATCGCCGTGGGGAACACGTCGTTGCTCGATTGGCTGCGGTTCACGTCGTCGTTGGGATGCACGAGGCGCCCTTCCCCGCGCTCGCCGCCGAGCAGCTCGCTCGCGCGGTTGGCCAGCACTTCGTTCACGTTCATGTTGGTCTGCGTGCCCGAGCCGGTCTGCCAGACCACGAGCGGAAACTCGCCCGGATGCTTGCCCGCGATCACCTCGTCGGCCGCGGCCACGATGGCCTGGGTCTTCTTGTCGTCCTGCAGGCCGAGCGCATGGTTGACCACCGCCGAGGCGCGCTTGACCTGCGCCAGCGCCTTGATGATCTCGCGCGGCTGCTGCTCGCCGGAGATGTCGAAATTCTGCAGCGAGCGCTGCGTCTGCGCGCCCCACAGCTTGTCGGCCGGCACGTCGATCGGTCCGAAAGTGTCGCGCTCGGCACGGGTCTTGGGGGAAGTCGTCATGATGAGAAAAAGCTCCGCAGTCTTGGATGGTCGCGCGCCTCTGATCGGCACGGGGCCCAGTATCGGCCAATAAGAATGGCTCGCATCTGACGGGGCCATTCGGCCCGCCGCCAACATCACGTTACGCCCGCTGGGTTGACTCGCGTCATGTCAAAAAGTTATGATCAAGGGCTCCAGACGACCAACAAGTCATGTTGATCGGTCCTGCACTACTCGCGGATCTTCGAATCCCGTCGCGGTGCAAGGTTCTCCCCGCCGGGCCCTGCCCGGCAAAACCGGCCGGATCGTTTCCGGTCCCACTGCCACGCCACCTTTCGGCGGGCACTGGCTTCGTCGCCACGTCGTCTTCAGTGCCTGCCGGCAGCCCTAGAGGTTCGCCGGGCCATTGCACGCGTCTTCTCGCGCTCTGTGTTCAGCTTGCCCTCGGCTGAAGCGCGGCCATTGCCGCTCTTCGGGGCGGCGCTGTGTCCAACCATTGCACAAGGAGCCCCCGGCGTATGGCCAAAGGAATTCTCATCGACCATGTCTTCAAGGTGTTCGGCGATTCGCCCGAGCAAGCACTCGAACTGGTCCGCCAAGGTTCTTCGAAGAAGGAAATCCTCGCGCGCACGGGCCAGTCGATCGGCGTGTTCGACGCCACCTTCGAGATCCAGGCCGGCGAGATCTTCGTCATCATGGGTCTCTCGGGGTCGGGCAAATCGACGCTGGTGCGCCTCTTGAACCGGCTGATCGAGCCGACCGCGGGCCGCATCGTGATCGACGGCGCGGACATCAACGAACACTCGGATGCGAAGCTGCGGGCGCTGCGCCGCAAGGACATCAGCATGGTGTTCCAGTCATTCGCGCTGATGCCGCACATGACGGTGCGCGAGAACACCGCGTTCGGCCTGGAGCTCTCGGGCGCCAGCAAGAAGGAGCGCCTTGCGCAGGCCGACAAGGCGCTCGCGCAGGTCGGTCTTGCGGGCTGGGGCGACAGCTACCCAGACGAGCTCTCGGGCGGCATGCAGCAGCGCGTGGGCCTGGCGCGCGCACTGGCTTCCGATCCGTCGATCCTGCTGATGGACGAAGCCTTCTCGGCCTTGGACCCGATCATCCGCACCGAGATGCAGTCGGAGCTGTTGCGGCTGCAGAAGGAACAGCGCCGCACCATCGTCTTCATCTCGCACGACCTCGATGAAGCCATGCGCATCGGCGACCGCATCGCGATCATGAAGGACGGCCAGGTGATCCAGGTCGGCACGCCCGACGAGATCTTGCGCAGCCCGGCCAACGACTATGTGCGCAGCTTCGTGCGCGGGGTGGATGCGGCGGCCGTGTTCAAGGCGGCGGACATTGCGCGCAAGTCGCTCACCGTAGTGTGCGAGCACCCCGAACGCGGTGCGCGCGCGGCACTCAAGCTGCTCGAAGACCAGGACCGCGAATTCGCCTATGTGGTGAACCCGAACAAGCGCTTCCTCGGCGTGGTGTCCGCAGACACACTGCGCGGCGCGCTCGACGGTCATTCGGGCTCACTGGGGCTGCAGCACGCATTCATCGACGACCTGACGCGCATCGATGCCGACGCGCCGGTGGCGGGCCTGATCGGCCAGCTTGCGCAGGCGCCGTGCGCGCTGCCGGTGGTGGCGAACGACGGCCGCTTCTGCGGTGCGATCAGCAAGACGACGCTGCTCAAGTTTTTGGACCGCGACACGCCGCCGATCGAGCCCGTTCTGCCCAACGCCGCACCCGCGCTTGCCGCCGAGCCGCACTGAATTCACGAAGGACAACTGAACCATGAACGACACCACATTGCCTTCCGGCCTGAACACGCCGGATCTCGGCGCCGCGTTGAACACGGCCCAGGAGCCCGCGGCCTTCGTCGATCCGTGGGAGGCGCTCTCGGCCGCGCCCGACACCTCGGCCACCAGCGCCTGGCTCGATGCGCCGGTGAACGCGGCCCATCAGATAGCCGGCCAGGCGGACAGTGCCGCCAGCAGCTTCCAGCTGCACCGCCTCTGGGACGGCTCCCTGCCCGTCGAATCCTGGATCAACCAAGGCCTCGGCTGGGTGGTCGAACACTTCCGCCCCTTCTTCCAGACCGTTCGCCTGCCTATCGACAGCACGCTGAACTGGGTGCAGGGCCTGCTGACTGGCCTGCCAACGCTGGCGATGATCGCGTTGATCGGCCTCTTCGCCTGGCAGTTCGCGGGCCGCGCGCTCGCCATCGGCACTACGGCGGCGCTGCTGCTCGTGGCCATGCTGGGCATCTGGCCCGAGGCGATGGTCACGCTGTCGCTGGTGCTGACCTCGCTCGTGTTCTGCATGGTCATCGGCCTGCCGCTCGGCGTGCTGCTGGCCAGCAGCGACCGCGCCCAGCGCCTCACGCGCCCGGTGCTCGACGCGATGCAGACCACGCCCGCCTTCGTCTACCTTGTGCCGGTGGTGATGCTGTTCGGCATTGGCAACGTGCCGGGCGTGATCGTGACCATCATCTTTGCGCTGGCGCCGCTGGTGCGCCTGACCAACCTGGGTCTGCGTCAGGTGCGTCCGGATCTGATCGAGGCCGCGCGCGCCTACGGCGCTTCGCCGTGGCAAATGCTGGTGAAGGTGCAACTGCCGCTCGCCATGCCGTCGATCATGGCGGGCATCAACCAGGCGCTGATGCTGTCGCTGTCGATGGTGGTGATCGCCTCGATGATCGCGGTCGGCGGCCTGGGCCAAATGGTGCTGCGCGGCATCGGCCGGCTGGACATGGGCCTGGCAACCGTGGGCGGCCTGGGCATCGTGCTGCTGGCGATCTCGCTCGACCGCCTCACGCAAGCCATGGGCAAGTCGCGCCGCAGCGCCGGGCGCCGCTGGTGGCACACCGGGCCGGCCGGCCTTGCGCTGCATCTGCTGCAGCGCCTGGTGAGCACGCCGCCGCGCAGTGCGAACGAGCCTGTTCCCGCCCTGTCCACGCAAGCGCAATGAGCGACCACGAAGGAATCCAACGCATGAAGAAAACCAGTTTCATCGCACGCAGCCTTCTGGCCTTCGGTTTGGCCGTCTGCGGCATGGCCGCGCAGGCCGCCAACGACCTACCCGGCAAGGGCGTGACCGTGCAGCCGCTCAAGAGCTCGCTCGCCGAAGAGGCGTTCCAGACGCTGCTGGTGATGCGCGCGCTCGAAAAACTCGGCTACACGGTTGAACCCATGAAGGACCTCGAACCCGCCACCGAGCACCTGGCCATCGCCAACGGCGACGCCACTTTCATGGCCAACCACTGGAGCCTGCTGCACGCCGACTTCTACAAGAACAGCGGCGGCGACGCCAAGCTGTGGCGCAAGGGCGTGTACTCGGATGGCGCCGTTCAGGGCTACCTCATCGACCGCAAGACGGCCGAACAGCACAACATCACCAACATCGCCCAACTGAAGGACCCGGCCATCGCCAAGCTGTTCGACGCCGACGGCGACGGCAAGGCCGACCTGACGGGCTGCAACCCGGGCTGGGGCTGCGAACTGGCCATCGAGAACCACCTGACGGCCTACCAACTGCGCGACACCGTCACGCACAGGCAAGGCAGCTACGCCGCGCTGATGGCTGACACCATTGCCCGCTTCAGGCAGGACAAGCCGGTGCTGTACTACACCTGGACGCCCTACTGGGTAAGCGCCGTGCTGCGGCCCGGCGCGGACGTGGTGTGGCTGCAGGTGCCGTTCTCGTCCTCGCAGGGCGGGAACGCGGACACGCAGCTTCCGAACGGCAAGAACTACGGCTTCCAGGCCAACCAGGAGCAGATCGTCGCCAACAAGGCCTTCGTCGAGAAGAATCCTGCGGCCGGCAGGCTGTTCGGGGTGATGAAACTGCCGATCGGCGACATCAACGCCCAGAACCTTCGCATGAGCCAGGGCGCCAATACCCAGCAAGACCTGGAGCGCCACACCGACGGCTGGATCCGGGCGCATAGGCCGCTGTTCGACGGCTGGATCGAGGAAGCCCGGGCCGCCGCAAGGTAGCGCGAAGAGGCCGGGCGCGGCGGCTGAGATAATCGAGGGGCGTTTCCACACTCCAAAAAACACCCCCCCACCATGACGACCACGATCCAGCAGGCCGACCTGATCGAATCGATCAGCGCCGCGCTGCAGTACATCAGCTACTACCACCCCGCCGACTACATCGCCCACCTGGCCAAGGCCTACGAGCGCGAGCAGAGCCCCGCCGCCAAGGACGCCATTGCGCAGATCCTCACCAACAGCAAGATGAGCGCGACCGGGCACCGGCCGATCTGCCAGGACACCGGGATCGTCAACGTGTTCCTCAAGGTGGGCATGGATGTGCGCTGGGGCGGCTTCACCGGCTCGCTGGACGACGCCGTCAATGAAGGCGTGCGCCGCGGCTACAACCACCCCGACAACACGCTGCGCGCCTCGGTCGTGGCCGATCCGCAGTTCGACCGCAAGAACACCAAGGACAACACGCCCGCGGTGATCTTCACCGAGATCGTTCCGGGCAACACCCTCGAAGTGACGGTGGCGGCCAAGGGCGGCGGCAGCGAGAACAAGAGCAAGCTGGTCATGCTGAACCCCGGCGACAGCGTGGTCGACTGGGTGCTGAAGACGGTGCCCACCATGGGCGCCGGCTGGTGCCCGCCCGGCATGCTGGGCATCGGCATCGGCGGCACGGCAGAAAAGGCCGCGCTGATGGCCAAGGAAAGCCTGATGGACGACCTGGACATGCACGAGCTGCAGGCCAAGAGGGCCTCGGGCGCCGAGCTCAGCAAGGTGGAGGCGCTGCGCATCGAACTGTACGAGAAGGTCAACGCGCTGGGCATCGGCGCGCAGGGCCTGGGCGGCCTGGCCACCGTGCTCGACATCAAGATCAAGATGTACCCGACGCACGCGGCGAGCAAGCCCGTGGCGATGATCCCCAACTGCGCGGCCACCCGCCATGCGCATTTCGTGATGGACGGCAGCGGCGCGGTGTACCTCGATCCCCCCTCGCTCGACCTTTGGCCCGACGTGAACTGGGCACCCGACGAAAAGAAGAGCAAGCGCGTCGACCTCGACAAGCTCACGCCAGCCGAAGTGGCAAGCTGGAAGCCGGGCGACACGCTGCTGCTCAACGGCAAGATGCTGACTGGCCGCGACGCCGCGCACAAGCGCATCCAGGGCATGCTGGCCAAGGGCGAGAAGCTGCCGGTGGACTTCACCAACCGCGTCATCTACTACGTCGGCCCGGTCGATCCGGTTGGAGATGAAGCCGTGGGCCCCGCCGGCCCGACCACCGCCACGCGCATGGACGGCTTCACCGAGATGATGCTGGCTGAAACCGGCCTGATCGCGATGATCGGCAAGGCCGAGCGCGGTCCGGTCGCCATCGAGGCCATCAAGAAGCACAAGAGCGCCTACCTCATGGCCGTGGGGGGCGCCGCCTACCTCGTGAGCAAGGCCATCAAGACCGCCAAGGTGGTGGGCTTCGAAGACCTGGGCATGGAAGCCATCTATGAATTCGACGTGGTCGACATGCCCGTGACGGTGGCGGTCGATGCCGGCGGCACCAGCGCGCACATCACCGGCCCGGCCGAGTGGCAGAAGCGCATTGCCAGCGGCGAGTTCAAGACCATCATGATGGAAGAAGCTTGAGCGACGCCCGGCCGCCCGAAGTCGCTTACACCGCAGTGCGCAGCACGGAGGTTTTCTGATGCCTTTCATTGGCGTCTTCGACAGTGGCGTGGGAGGGCTCAGCGTGCTTGCCGCGCTGCGCGCCGAGCTGCCGCACGAAAGCTTCGTGTACTTTGCGGACACGGCTTTCGCGCCCTATGGCGAGCGCGGCGACGCCTATGTGATCGAGCGTTCGCGCGAGGTGGCCGAACAGCTCATTCAAGAGCACGGCATCAAGGCGCTGGTGGTGGCCTGCAACACGGCGACGACCGCGGCGATCCACCTGCTGCGGGCCGAGCATCCGGCCTTACCCATCGTGGGCCTGGAGCCGGCACTCAAGCCCGCCGTGGCGACGAGCCGCACCGGCCACATCTCGGTGATGGCCACGCGCGGGACACTGGCCAGCGCCAAGTACGCGGCCCTGCGCGATTCGTTCGCGGGGTCCGCGACTGTTCGCGCCGTGCCATGCGATGGCCTGGTGAAAGCGATCGAAGACTTCGACACGGCGGCCATCGAGGCGCTCTGTGCCCGCTACATGGCCGAGGCCGGCCCCTTCGGACACGCGAGGGGCGAAGTTGACACCGTGGTGCTCGGCTGCACGCACTACCCGCTCGTGAAGAGCGAATTGCAGCGCCGCGCGCCACCCGCTCTGCGCTTCATCGACACCGGCGCGCCGGTCGCGCAGCAGGCCCGGCGCGTGCTGGCTTCTCTTGGCCGCCTGGCGGAGAGCGGCCAAGGCGGCCTGCTGCTGCAGGGCAGCGGGGACCTTGCGGTGCTCGAAGGCGCGGCCGCGCACTGGCTGCAAAAGCGCCCGCAAGATGCGGCGGCACCTGCGGCCACCGCCACCTGAATCCCTTTCGAATGCGCCGCACCTTGCGCCACGCCTTGCTCCTGCTGTGCCTTTCGGGCGCCAGCCTCTGCCACGCCGCCTGCGAAAGCGGGCTGGCCGAGCGCATGCACGCCAAGCTGCATCCCACTCGCCCCCTTGATGAACGGCTGGCCGCCTGCAAACCATGGCCCGCCTTTCCGGGGCGCAGCATCGTGGTGCTGCCCATGCCGCGCGAGACCAGCAGCACGGGTGCCAAGGTGTTCGATCTCGAGCTGCTGCTGATCCAGCGGCCGGACAACGGCAATACCGAGCGCGACACGGTCATCGGGCGCATCTTCCAGCCCGAAGCACTGGATGAAGACAAGGCGACGGCCATCCAGGACATCCGGATCGACACCTCTCGCTACGTGTTGTCGTCAGAGACGCGTGCCTTCGGCCTGCGCGTACGCTACAGGAGCACCGCGCCCGGCAGCTCGGCCGCGAGCGAAACCATTCGCCTCTACGCACATCACGGCAACAAGCTGCGCCAGGTATTGCAGGAGGTTGAACTCGACCGCGACAGCGGCGAGTGGGACAGCACCTGCACCGGGCGTTTCGAGAAATTGCGCACCATGCTTTCGGTGGGCAAGTCGGCGAGCAGCGGCTATGCCGACCTTCAGCTCGCACGCACGCTGGTCCAGAGCCACGCCCAGCCACAGGAAGACCAGGGCTGCGCCGAGAAGGCCCTGCCCGCGCGGTACAACACCGTGACGCTGCGCTACGACGGCGAACGCTACCGGGTGCCCAAGCTGCTGCTGCAGCAGATGCCCTGATCGACAGGCCTTGTCGGCTGCCTACCGGCTGCGCAAAGCGGCTTCGCGGCCGCGTGCCATGTCGATGGGCAGCAACAGCAGCAGCCCGGCCACAAACAGCACCGCGGTCGAGAGAATGGCAATGCGCTGGTTGCCACCCGCCGCCCAGGTGATGGCACCGAACATCAGCGGCCCGATGATGCTCGCCAGCCGGGTGGCAAAGGTCCAGAGCCCGAAGAATTCGGCCAGTTGCCGAGGCGGCGCAAGGTAGCCCGTCATGGCACGGCCGGCCGACTGGCTCGACCCCATGGCAAGGCCTGCAATGGCGGCAGCCCACCAGAAGGCGCCTTTGGTGCTGGCCATGGCGGCAATCACGCAGACGGCGATCCATGCCACCAGCGTGCCCGCCAGCGCGATCTTGTGGCCGATGCGGTCCTGCACATAGCCGAAGGCGAAGGCGCCGACCGCAGCCGCGATGTTGAGCACGAAGATCAGCACCATGGTCTCGCTCGCCACGAAGCCGATGACCTGCTCGGCATATATGGCCGCCAGCGTGATGGCCACCGCCACGCCGCCCTGGTAGCACACGGTGCAGACCAGGAGCCACATGAAATCGCGGTAGGCGCGCGCCTCCCGGAACGTGTCGCGCAGTTGCCGCCAGGCGCTTTGCGCGCCGCCTGCCACTCGGGGCCGCGCGCGCTCGGGCAGCAAGGCAAACGTGGCGCAGGCCGCGGTGCCGTAGATCGCGGCCGTGATCAGCATCGTGACCGGCACGAAGTGCGACGCCGGCAGCCCCCTAGCTTGTGAGGACAGCACGTAGGCCAGGCACAAGCCGAGCGCGAGCATGCCGCCGACATAGCCGAAGGCCCAGCCCCACCCGCTGACCTTGCCCATGCCTTCGGCCGTCGCGAGTTCGGGCAGGAAGGCGCCGGTCAGCGACTCGCCATACGAATAGAAGGTGTTGGAGACGATCACCAGCCCCATTGCCACCGCAACACCCGCGGCGCCGGAGAAGTTTGGCGTGAGCGCAAGCGCCGCCGTGCCAAGCACGCAGCCCGCGGTCGCCACAGCCAGCACGCGCTTCTTGGCCGCGTGCCGGTCGGCCCAGGCCCCGATGGCAGGCATGGAGAGCATCACGATGGCGTAAGAGACGCTGAGCGCCGCAGTCCATGCAAACGCCGCCCAGGGCGCGCCCTTGGCAATGCCGCCCACGAAGTAAGCGGCGAACACGGCCGTGATAACTACCGTGGTGTAGCCCGAATTGGCGAAGTCGTACATTGCCCAGCCGAACACCTCGCGCTTGCGCACGCCGGCGTTCAGGGCGGAAGACGGGAACAGCGCCATGCGGCGGTGAATCGCGGCGCCGGAAGCCGGTTGAACCGTGTCAGTGCAGGTGGCGCGGACGGCGGCCGCCACCATGCCCACCACCGCTGCCACTGCCGCCGGTGCCGCGCGGGCGCTTGCCGATCTCGAGCGAATTCACCAGCGCATCGAAGCGGTCGCTGAAGAGGCGGTCGATTTCGGAGACGACACCACCAAGCTCGGCGCCATCGAAGTGGCGCTCCATCAGGTTGACGACGTCTTCGACCAGCAGGTCGCGCTGCACCTGCATGATCGCGGCCGGATTGGGACCGACGAACAGCATCAGGAAATCGTCGCGCGACTCTTCGTCGGGGTCGCCCTCTTCCTCGTCGAAATCGGTGTCGTAGAAGGTGACCTCGATGGCCGCGCCGCGCTCGGAGAGCTCGTTCAGCGCCATGCACATTTCGTCGAGCGCTTGGCGGAAGTCGTCGTCTCCGGGCACCGTCCAGCACATTTGGAGGATGTGATCCTTCTGCTCGAAACGGATGCCGGGCTCTTCTTCGTAGGTGCTCGTGGCGCCGTCGGCCAGCGACTTGGCGCCCGAATAGGCCCACAACGGCTTGAGTGCTTCCTGGATCTGGTCGAAGGTGACGTCAGACCGCAGCGGCACGTCGCCGTGCACATGGATTTCAAATGGAGCGTTGTAACGAGGCATGGAGTGCTCCCTTGTCTAAGTATGGTGCCCGGAACGGGGGTCGAACCCGTATGCCCCGATTAAGGAAGCGGCGGATTTTAAGTCCGATGTGTCTACCAATTTCACCATCCGGGCCTCGGGTTTGAACATCGACGATAACCCAAACGAAACGAGCCCCGGCAACGCAGGTTGGCGGGGCTGTTTTTTGATGGAGGGTGGATCGAATTGATCAGGAGAGGTGGAGGCGCGACCCGGAGTCGAACCGGGCTAGACGGATTTGCAATCCGTTGCATAACCGCTTTGCTATCGCGCCACGCTGCTGAAAAACGAAATCGAACTCGCGAAAAAAAGGGAAGCAGTGCTTCCCTTTTTCAAAAACTGGAGCGGGAAAAGAGTCTCGAACTCTCGACCTCAACCTTGGCAAGGTTGCGCTCTACCAACTGAGCTATTCCCGCGTTTCGAGCCTCGAATTATAGAACACTTTTTCGAGGCTCGGCAAGTTCTGCCGATCAATGTTTGACGGAGCCTTCGGAGGCCCGCGCTTCGCGCTGCTTGGCCAGCTCGGCCACGGCAGCAGCGGAGGCCGCCACTTCTTCATCGGACAACGGTTCGGGCATCTTCTCGAGCGCGATCTCGAGGACCTTGTCGATCCACTTCACAGGCACGATCTCAAGGCCGTTCTTCACGTTCTCGGGAATGTCCTGCAGGTCTTTGGCGTTCTCTTCCGGAATCAGCACGGTCTTGATGCCGCCGCGGAGAGCAGCCAGCAGCTTTTCCTTCAGTCCGCCAATGGCCGTGACTTCGCCGCGCAGCGTGATCTCGCCGGTCATGGCGACGTCCGCACGCACAGGGATGCCGGTGAGCGCCGACACGAAGGCCGTCGTCATTGCGGCGCCCGCGCTCGGCCCGTCCTTGGGCGTTGCGCCGTCGGGCACGTGGATGTGGATGTCGCGCTTCTCGAACACTTCGTCCTTGATGCCCAGGCGGCGCGAGCGGCTGCGCACCACGGTGCGCGCGGCCTCGACCGATTCCTTCATCACGTCGCCGAGCGAACCCGTGCGGCTGATCACGCCCTTGCCGGGCATGGTGACGGCCTCGATGGTGAGCAGGTCGCCGCCCACCTCGGTCCACGCGAGGCCGACCACCTGGCCGACCTGGTTCTGCTTCTCGGCCAAGCCGAAGCTGTACTTGCGTACACCCAGAAACTCGTTGAGGTTGCTGCCATCCACCGTGACCTTCGGCGTCATTTTCTTGAGCAGCAAGCCCTTCACCACCTTGCGGCAGATCTTGGAAAGCTCGCGCTCCAGCGAACGCACGCCGGCTTCACGCGTGTAGTAGCGAACGATGTCGCGCACGGCTTCTTCGGTGACGAGCAACTCGTCTTCCTTGACGCCGTTGTTCTTCATCTGCTTGGGCAGCAGGTACTTGATCGCGATGTTGGTCTTCTCGTCCTCGGTGTAGCCCGAGAGGCGGATGACTTCCATCCGGTCGAGCAGCGCCGGCGGGATGTTCATCGAGTTCGAAGTGGCGACGAACATCACGTCCGACAGGTCGAAGTCGACCTCGACATAGTGGTCGCCGAAGGTGTGGTTCTGCTCCGGGTCGAGCACCTCGAGCAGCGCGCTCGACGGGTCGCCGCGGAAGTCGGTTCCCAGCTTGTCGATCTCGTCGAGCAAGAACAGCGGATTGCGCGTGCCGATCTTGCTCAAGCCCTGCAGCACCTTGCCCGGCAGTGCGCCGATGTAGGTGCGGCGATGGCCGCGTATCTCGGCTTCGTCGCGCATGCCGCCCAGCGCCATGCGCGTGTACTTGCGGCCAGTCGCCTTGGCGATCGACTGCCCGAGCGAGGTCTTGCCCACGCCGGGCGGGCCCACCAGGCACAGGATGGGCGCCTTCACCTTGTCGACGCGTTGCTGCACAGCAAGATATTCGAGGATGCGGTCCTTGACCTTCTCCAGCCCGTAGTGGTCGGCATTGAGCACCGCCTCGGCATTGGCCAGGTCGTGCTTGATCTTGGTCTTCTTGCTCCAGGGCAGGGCCACCAGCACGTCGATGTAGTTGCGCACCACGGTGGCTTCGGCCGACATGGGCGACATCAGCTTGAGCTTCTTGAGCTCGCCCTCGGCCTTCTTGAGCGCTTCCTTGGGCATCTTGGCGAGCTTGATCTTCTTCTCGATCTCCTCGATGTCCGCGCCCTCTTCGCCTTCGCCGAGCTCCTTCTGGATCGCCTTGACTTGCTCGTTCAGGTAGAAGTCGCGCTGGTTCTTTTCCATCTGGCGCTTCACGCGGCCGCGGATCTTCTTGTCCACATTGAGGATGTCGACTTCGCGTTCGAGTTGGCCGAACAGGTTTTCCAGGCGCGATTTGACGTCGGCCAGGTCGAGCACCGCCTGCTTGTTGTCCAGCTTGAGCGGCAGGTGCGCGGCAATGGTGTCGGCCAGGCGGCCCGGATCGTCGATGCTGGAGATCGAGGTCAGGATCTCGGGCGGGATCTTCTTGTTGAGCTTCACGTACTGGTCGAACTGCTGCATCACGGCACGGCGCAGCGCCTCGACCTCAGTGCCCTTCTCGCCTTCGGGCGCCTCGACCGGCGTCACGTTGGCGGTGAAATGGGTTTCGCCGTCGTCGATGCGGTTCACGCGGGCGCGCTGCTGGCCCTCGACCAGCACCTTCACGGTGCCGTCGGGCAACTTGAGCATCTGCAGGATGGTGGAGACGCAGCCGACCTCGAACATGTCCTCGACCGAGGGCTCGTCCTTGGCGGCGGCTTTTTGCGCCACCAGCATGATGCGGCGCTCGGCTTCCATGGCCAGCTCGAGCGCCTTGATGCTCTTGGGGCGTCCCACGAAGAGCGGGATCACCATGTGGGGAAACACGACCACATCGCGCAGCGGCAGCAGCGGCAGGTCGATCGCGTCGGCAGGCAGGGGGGTATGACCGGACATGAATATCCTTTGATAGATCAGGCAAAGATGGATGGGTGCGCGGGCATTTCAAGCCCATGCACCCGGTCTTTGTCGAAGGCGCCGGACGCCTGGGTGGAAAGAGCCGGCGCCGCGTTCACTCAGGCCTTCTTGGCCGCTTCGCGGTAAACGAGCAGCGGCGGCTTGTTTTCATCGATTGTGGATTCTTCGACCACAACCTTGTCGACGTTGGTGGCATTCGGCAGCTCGAACATGGTGTCGATCAGCGACTGCTCGAGGATGGAGCGCAATCCGCGTGCTCCGGTCTTGCGCGCGAGCGCCTTGCGGGCAATGGCCTTGAGCGCCGCAGGGCGGATCTCGAGGTCGACGCCTTCCATCTGCAGCAGCTTGGTGAACTGCTTGACGACGGCGTTCTTGGGCTCGGTCAGGATCTGCACCAGCGCGTCTTCGCTGAGTTCGGCCAGCGACGCCACCACGGGCATGCGGCCGACGAGTTCCGGAATGAGGCCGAACTTGATCAGGTCTTCAGGTTCGACTTCCCGGAACACCTCTGTGATGCTGCGCTGCGCCTTGCTCTTGACCGAGGCGCCGAAGCCGATGCCAGAAGCCTCGGTGCGGTTCTCGATGACCTTCTCCAGGCCTGCAAAGGCGCCGCCGCAGATGAACAGGATGTTGGTCGTGTCGATCTGCAAGAAGTCCTGGTTCGGGTGCTTGCGCCCGCCCTGGGGGGGCACGCTGGCCATGGTGCCTTCGATGAGCTTCAGCAGTGCCTGCTGCACGCCCTCGCCCGACACGTCGCGGGTGATGGAAGGGTTGTCCGACTTGCGCGAGATCTTGTCGATTTCGTCGATGTAGACGATGCCGCGCTGGGCCCGCTCGACTTCGTAGTTGCAGCTTTGCAGCAGCTTCTGGATGATGTTCTCGACGTCTTCGCCCACGTAGCCGGCTTCGGTCAGCGTGGTGGCGTCGGCCATGACGAAGGGCACGTCGAGCATGCGGGCGAGCGTTTGCGCCAGCAGCGTCTTGCCCGAGCCCGTGGGCCCGATCAAGAGGATGTTGCTCTTGCTGAGTTCGACGTCGTCGCCCTTGGCCTTTTCCTTGTGGCGCAGGCGCTTGTAATGGTTGTAGACCGCCACGGACAGCATGCGCTTGGCCGGCTCCTGGCCGATCACGTAGTTGTCGAGGTTGGTCTTGATTTCCAGCGGCGTGGGCAGGTCGCTGCGCGCCTCGCGCGCCTCTTCACCGGCCGGGAGCTCGTCGCGGATGATTTCGTTGCAAAGGTCGATGCACTCGTCGCAGATAAAGACCGAAGGGCCCGCGATCAGCTTCTTGACCTCATGCTGGCTCTTGCCGCAGAACGAGCAATAAAGCGTTTTTTCGCTGGAGGAGCCTTTTTTTTCGGCCATGGACAGGTGCCTCGTAAAGGGGTAGGGACAATGATAACGAAACAAAAACGGCGTTTCCCTTGTGGAAAACGCCGCTTTTGCCTTTTTGGCGTCACCGGCGCCGTGGCGCAGGTTTTACCGATCAGCCGCGCTTGGCGATGACCTGGTCGACCAGGCCGTAGTCCTTGGCTTCGTCGGCAGTCAGGAAATAGTCGCGTTCGGTGTCCGACTTGACTTTTTCCAGCGGCTGGCCCGTGCGTTCGGCCAGGATGCGGTTCATCTGGTCCTTGGTGCGCAGGATGTCGCGGGCATGGATTTCGATGTCCGTGGCCTGGCCGCGTGCGCCGCCGAGCACCTGGTGGATCATGATCTTCGAATTGGGCAGCGAGAAGCGCTTGCCCTTTTCACCGGCGGCCAGCAGGAAAGCGCCCATGCTGGCGGCAAAGCCGATGCACATGGTGGACACGTCGGGCTTGATGAACTGCATCGTGTCGTAGATGGCCATGCCGGCGCTCACGCTGCCGCCCGGGGAGTTGATGTAGAACGAAATGTCCTTGTCCGGGTTCTCGCTCTCCAGGAACAAGAGCTGCGCCACCACGAGGTTGGCGGTCTGGTCGTTGACCTCGCCCACCAGGAAAATGATGCGTTCCTTGAGAAGACGCGAATAGATGTCGTAGGACCGCTCGCCGCGGCCCGACTGCTCGATGACCATCGGGATCATGCCGAGGCCTTTGATTTCCTGTGCGCTCATTGATTTGCTCTCCGGAAGGGGTTCGTTCGCTGTTCGAATTTAACTGTACGCCTGAGTGAAATGGGGCTCGTGCCGCAAAGCACAAGCCCCATTGGCGTCGCGGGCGGGCGGCACAGGCCGGCTGGCTGCCCGGCCGGGCGCTCAGCCTTGCTGCTGAGCCATCAGCTCGTCGAACGACACCGACTTTTCGTTGACCTTGGCCTTGCCGAGCACGAATTCGGTCACGTTGTTCTCGATCACCACGGCCTCGACTTCGGCCAGGCGGTTGTTGTCGCTGAAATACCAGCGCACCACGTCGGCCGGCTTTTCGTAGCTGGCGGCCAGTTCGTCGATGTGGGCCTTGATCTGCTCGGGCTTGGCCTGCAGGTTGTTGGCACGCACCAGTTCGGCCACCACGAGGCCCAGTCGCACGCGGCGCTCGGCTTGCGGACGGAACACTTCGTCGGGGATCGGGGCCTTGTCGGCGTCCTTGATGCCGCGCTGCTTGAGCTCGGCGCGGGCGCCTTCGACCATGCGGTTCACTTCGGACTGCACGCTGGCATTGGGCAGGTCGAGCTCGGCATTGGCCAGCAGGGTGTCCATCACGGCGTTCTTGTTGCGGGCCAGCAGGCGGAACTTCACTTCGCGCTCGAGGTTCTTCTTGATGTCGGCGCGCAGCCCTTCGACCGTTGCATCAGGAATGCCGAGCGACTTGGCGAGCTGTTCGTTGACTTCAGGCAGGTGCGAGGCTTCGATCTTCTTCACGGTGACCATGAAGTCGGCCTGCTTGCCGGCCACATCCTTGCCGTGGTAGTCGGCCGGGAACGACAGCGGGAAGGTGCGGCTGTCGCCCGACTTCATGCCGCGCACGGCGTCTTCGAATTCCTTCAGCATCTGGCCTTCGCCGACGATGAACTGGAAGTCTTCGGCCTTGCCGCCCTGGAAGGGCTCGCCGTCGATCTTGCCTTCGAAGTCGACCGTCACGCGGTCGTCGTCCTGCACGATGGCGTCTTGTGCGCGCTGGGCGAAGGTGCGGCGCTGGCGGCGCAGGATGTCTAGCGTCTTGTCGATCGCGTCGTCACCCACTTCGGCCGAGAGCTTCTCGACTTCGGCACCGGCCAAGTCGTTGATCTTCACTTCGGGGAAGACTTCGAAGACTGCGTCGAAGGCCAACTGGCCTTCGGGCGATTCTTCCTTCTCGGTGATGCGGGGCTGGCCGGCCACACGCAGCTTGGCTTCGTTGGCGGCTTGCGAGAAAGCTTCACCGACCTTGTCGTTCATGACTTCGTAATGCACCGAGTAGCCGTAGCGCTGGGCCACGACGTTCATCGGAACCTTGCCCGGGCGGAAGCCGTCCATCTTGACGGTGCGCGCGAGCTTCTTGAGGCGCGAATCGACTTCGGACTGGATGGTGCCGACCGGCAGGGTCAGCGTGATCTTGCGTTCGAGCTTCTCGAGAGTTTCAACGGTCACGGTCATGATGTCTTCCTTGTGAGGGGTGTGGCTGGTGCGCGGGGCCGGACTCGAACCGGCACGTTCTTGCGAACGTCAGGACCTAAACCTGGTGCGTCTACCAATTTCGCCACCCGCGCTTGCCAAATTTTTCAGGTGAATGCAAAGGCGGACGGCCCTGGTGCCACGGAAAACCGAAGCCCAAAGACCGTCCGCCTGAAATCGGTCAACCGCGTATTTTAAGCGCTAATCGGAAGCTCTTTTGGCTCCCGCTTGACGCGGAACGCCGCAGCGTACATTGCCGGCAGCGCCAGCAGGGTCAATACCGTCGCCACGATCAGGCCGCCCATGATGGCCACGGCCATGGGCCCCCAGAACACGCTGCGCGACAGAGGGATCATCGCCAGCACGGCCGCCGCGGCCGTGAGCACGATGGGGCGCAGTCGCCGCACGGCCGATTCGACGATGGCATCCCAGGCCGGCACGCCCGCCTCCCGGTCGCTTTCGATCTGGTCGATCAGGATCACCGCATTGCGCTGGATCATGCCCATGAGCGCGATCACGCCCAGGAGCGCCACAAAGCCGAACGGCCGGTTCAGCACCAGCAGCGCCCCCGCCACGCCGGCAATGCCCATGGGGCCGGTGATGAACACCAGCAGCGAGCGGCTGAAGCTGTGCAGCTGCAGCATCAGCAGCGTGAACACGACAAACAGCATGATCGGCACGCCCGCCACGATAGAGGCCGAGCCCTTGCTGCTTTCCTCGACCGCTCCCGCCACTTCGATGCGGTAGGCGCCCTCGCCCGCCGCGTGCCAGCCGGCTTCGAGCTGGCGCAGCTTTGGCAGCAGCTGCTCGGTCACGGTGGCGCCCTGCAGGCCTTCGACCACGTCGCCCTGCACCGTGATGGCGTAGTCGCGGTTCTCGCGCCACATCACGCCCGGCTCCCAGCTGAACACCGGCCGCGCAATCTGCGTCAGCGGGATCGAGCGGCCCGAGGTGGTGGGGAGGTAGGCGTTGCCGATGTCGGAAATGGCCTCGCGCTCGTCCGCAGACTGGCGCAGCACGATGTCGATCAGCAGGTCGTTCTCGCGGTATTGCCCCACCGTGGTGCCGGAGAACATCGTCTTGGACGCCTGGGCGATCGCCTGGCTGGTAACGCCGAGCGCGCGCGCCTTGGCCTGGTCGACCTCAAGCCGGATCACCTTGACCGATTCGTTCCAGTTGTCGTTCACGCCGCGCATGTTGGCGTTCTCGCGCAGCACGGCCTTGACCTCGTCGGCGTGGGCGCGCAGTTGCGCAGGCTCGGTGCCGATGACGCGGAACTGCACCGGGTACGGCACCGGCGGGCCGTTGGGCAGCAATTTCACACGGCCGCGCACTTCCGGGAACTCCTGCGCCAGCAGCGCCGGCAGCTTGATGCGCAAGGTTTCCCGCACCTTCAGGTCCTTGGCCAGGACGATGAGCTGCGACACGTTGGTCTGCGGAAAGACCTGGTCGAGCGGCAGATAGAAACGCGGCACGCCGGAGCCGATCCAGGTGCTGACCGTCTTCACGCCCTCTTCCTTCATGATGCGCTGCTCGACCCGCTTGGCAACCTCTTCATTCGCGTGGAAAGAGGTGCCTTCCGGGAACCAGATGTCCACCATGATCTCGGGCCGGCTCGAATCCGGGAAGAACTGCTGCTGGACCTTGCCCATGCCGACAATGCCGAGCGCAAAGATGAGCACCGTGGCGAGGATGGTCAGCCAGCGATGCTGCACGCACCAGTTCACCGCACGCCGGAAGCCGTTGTAGAACGGCGTGTCGAACAACTCGTGCGGCGGCGCATCGGGGTCGTGCGGCTTTACCTTGAGCAGCAGCGTGCCCAGGTACGGCACGAAGTACACCGACACGATCCACGACAGCACCAGCGCGATCACCGTTACCGCGAAGATCGCGAAGGTGTATTCGCCCGTCACCGACTTGGCAATGCCGATCGGCAGGAAGCCCGCGGCGGTGATGAGCGTGCCCGTGAGCATGGGCTTGGCCGTCACGTCGTAGGCAAAGGTGGCGGCGCGGACCTTGTCGTAGCCCTCTTCCATCTTCCGCACCATCATCTCGACCGCGATGATGGCGTCGTCCACCAGGAGGCCCAGCGCAATGATCAGCGACCCGAGCGATATCTTGTGCAGCCCGATGCCGAAGTAGTTCATGGCCAGGAAGGTCACGGCCAGCACCAGGGGAATGGTGATGGCCACCACCAGCCCCGGCCGCATGTCGATGTACCAGCCGAAGCGCCCGCCCTTGTGCAGGCCGAGCGAGATGATGCTCACGGCCAGCACGATGGCCACGGCCTCGATCAGCACGCCGACGAACTCGTTGACCGAACTGGCCACCGACACCGGCTGGTCTTGAACCTGCGCCAGCTTGACGCCGGCCGGCAGGCGCTGGTCGATGGTGGCCGTGGTGGCGCGCAGCGCCTTGCCGAGTGCGATGATGTCGCCGCCTTTGGCCATGGAGACGCCCAGCGCGATGACTTCCTTGCCTTGGTGGTGCACCTTGACGGCCGGCGGATCCACGTAGCCGCGGTGGATCTCGGCAATGTCGCCGAGCTTCAGCTGGTTGCCGGAGCTGCCGCGGATCGGCATCTCGCGCAACTGCTCCACGCTGGTGAACTGCCCCGCCACGCGCACCTGCACCACATCAAGAGGCGACTGGATCGTGCCGGCGCTTTCCACCGCATTCTGGGAGCCGAGCTGGGCCAGCACAGTATTGAAGTCCAGCCCCAGTTGCGCCACCCGCTTCTGCGAGATCTCGATGTAGACCTTTTCGTCCTGCACGCCGAACTGGTCAACCTTGGCGACGTCCTTCACGCGCAGCAGCTGCTGGCGCACTTCGTCGGCCAGGGTCTTGAGCTCGGCATAGCTGAAGCCGTCGCTCTCCAGCGCATAGATCACGCCATAGACGTCGCCGAAGTCGTCATTGAAGAACGGGCCCTGGATGCCCGCCGGCAAGGTGTTCCGGATGTCGCCGATCTTCTTGCGCACCGTGTACCAGACGTTGGCCACGTCGCCCGGCTTGGACGAATCCTTGATCTGGAAAATGATCTGCGACTCACCCGGCTTCGAATAGCTGCGGATCTTGTCGGCATAGGGCGCCTCCTGCAAAGAGCGCTCCAGCTTGTCGGTGACCTGCTCGGCCACCTGCTGCGCCGTGGCGCCGGGCCAATAGGTGCGCACCACCATCGCGCGGAAGGTGAACGGCGGGTCTTCGTCCTGCCCGAGTTGGAAGTAGGCAAAGGCTCCCAGGACCATCAGCACCACCATGAGGTAGCGCGTGAGCGGCGCGTGGTCGAGCGCCCATTTGGAGAGATTGAAGCCGGCGGGCTTGTCGGTGGCCGCAGTACCCTGGCTCATTTGGCCGCACCTGCTGCGATCTCCTTCTTCGCGGCCGGAACGGCCTCGGCAGACTGCGCCGGCTCCTTGGCATTGGCGGCCGCCGCGGTGGCCTCCTTGCTCTGGTAGATGGTGACCTTCTGTCCCGGCGAGAGCACGTGCACCCCCGCGGCCACGACCATCATGCCGGGCGCGAGGCCGCCGCCGATCACGGCTTCGTTGCCATCGGCGGTGGCCACCTGCACCGGCTGCGACCGGACCGTCATGGTGGCCTTGTCCAGCACCCAGACCGAGGTGCCCTTGCCCTCCTGGCGCAGCGCGCTGGTCGGCAGCTTCATCACCGCGGTGCCCGTGCGCGCCAGCGCCTGCGGACGTGCATAGACCGTGGCGCCGAGCGGCGGCGAGGTGGCCGCATCGATCGCCACCTTGACCGAATAGGTGCGCGTGACCGCGTCCGCACTGGCGGCCACTTCGCGCACCTGGCCCTGCAGCTCGGTGCCGCTCGACCAGCCGCGCACCATGACCGGCGAGCCGGGCCTGATCAGCGCAGCGCGGTCTTCGGGCACCGCGAACACCACGTCGCGCGCGCCGTCCTGCGCAATGCGGACGACTGGCGTGCCCGCCTGCACCACCTGTCCCGGCTCGGCCTCGATCGCGGTGATGACACCGGCCACGTCGGCCACCAGCGTGGTGTAGCTGGCCTGGTTGCCTTGCGACGACAGCTGTGCTTGGGCCTGTTCGAGCTGCGCCTGGGCGGCTTTCCAGGTGGACTCGCGGCGCTCCAGCTCGGCGCCGCTGATGAAGTTCTGCTCGCGCAGTTCGCGGTAGCGCTTGAGGTCGGCCGCCGCGAGATCGCGGTTGGTCTGCGCCGCGGCAAGCTGGGCACGCGCCGCTTCAGCGGCCAGTTTGTAGTCCTGCGGGTCGAGCTGGGCCAGCACCTGGCCGGCCTGCACATGCTGGCCGAGTTCGGCCTGGCGCCGGGTGATCTTGCCGGCCACGCGGAAACCCAGGCGCGATTCGACACGGGCGCGAACCTCGGCCGAGAACTCGGGCTGTGCATCGAAGTCGCTGGTGCCCACCGTCACCAGCTTGACCGCGCGCACGGGCTCCTCGGCCGGCTTGGACTGCGAACAGCCGGCCAGGAACAAGGCGGGAAGCAGCAGCCATGCAATGGCGCCGCGGGCAGGAGAAAAGCCGGAGGAGGCAGTCATGAGACACCCTGGAAAGGTCGAACCTGGTCATTAATGACCCACTGGTTAGTAATCTAGGGTAAACCTCAAGGACTGTCAATCGGAGCTTTGAACGCGGTCAGGTGCGCTGGCCCATTTCAACCAGCCGGTTGCCGGGAATCTCGAAATAGTCGGACGCCCGGCCCGCATTGCGCTGCAGCCAGCCGAAGAGCGCGCGCCGCACCCGGTTCATGCCGGGAAGCTGCTCTTCTCCGACCGATGCACGCGAGACGAAATACGAGGTCTTCATCGAATCGATGGCCAATCCCTTCTGGTAGGCAAAGATCCGGATGAACTCGGGCACGTCGGGGCGCTCCATGAAACCGTGGCGCGCCGTGACCACCCAGACGCCATCCACCACATGCTCGGCCTCGATGCGGATGCGCGCGTCGACGCGCGGCGTGTCGCAGGCCAGCACGCGCAGCACGATCACCTGCTCGTGAAGCACCTGGTTGTGCTTGAGGTTGTGCAGCAAAGCGTGGGGCACCGCCGTCGCATCCGCATTCAGGAACACCGCCGTGCCCTTCACCCGGTGCGGCATGTTGACTGCGAGCGATTCGAAGAAGGGCTTGAGCGGCAGGCTGTCGGCCGCAGCGGCCTCCAGCCCCAGCCGGCGGCCCTTGGCCCAAGTGGTGAAAAGCACCATCACGCCGGCTGCCACTGCCAGCGTAAGCCAGCCGCCCTCGGCCACCTTGAGGCTGTTGGCCGCCACGAAGGTCAGGTCGACCGCGGCAAAAGCCACCACCCCGAGCACCACTGCCACCCGGTTCCAGCGCCAGAGCCCCCAGGCCACGATGCCGGCCAGCAGCGTGGTCGTCACCATCGTGATCGACACCGCAATGCCATAGGCCGCCGACAGCGCCCCCGAACTGCGAAAGCCCAGCACCAGCAGCAGAACCCCGGTCATCAACAGCCAGTTGACCACCGGCACATAGATTTGCCCGATGGCCGAGCCCGAGGTCTGCACCACGCGCATGCGCGGCAGGTAGCCCATGCGCATGGCGTGCGCGGTGAGCGAAAAGGCGCCCGAGATCACGGCCTGCGAGGCGATCACGGTCGCCATTGCGGCCAGCACCACCATCGGCACGACGCCCCAGGCCGGAAAGAGCCGGAAGAACGGGTTGTCCACCGCCGCCGGATCCGCCAGCACCAAGGCACCCTGGCCGAAATAATTCAGCACCAGCGCCGGCAGCGCGATGAAAAGCCAGGCGAGCCGGATCGCCCGCGTGCCGAAGTGACCCATGTCCGCGTACAGCGCTTCGCCGCCGGTAAAGGCGAGAAACACCGCACCCAGCACCGCCAGCGACTGCAGCCGGTGCTCGACCAGGAAGCCGACAGCGCGGCGCGGATCGAGCGCGCCCAGCACCTGGGGATGCTGCAGCACCTGCCAGCCGCCCGCAACGGCCAGCACCCCGAACCACAGCAGCATGACGGGCCCGAACACCTTGCCCACCACCCCCGTCCCCTTGCGCTGCACGGCGAAGAGCCCGAGCAGGATCAGGATGGTGATCGGGATCACCAGGCGCTGCAGCACCGGCGCCTGCACCTCCAGCCCCTCCACCGCCGAAAGCACGGAAATGGCAGGCGTGATCAGGCTGTCGCCATAGAACATGGCCGCGCCGAGCAGGCCGAGCGCCCCGATGGTGTTCCACAGCCACGGCCGGGTTCGCGTGCCGCCGGCCGCGCTGCGGGCGAGCGCCTGCAGCGCGAGAATGCCGCCCTCGCCGTCGTGGTCGGCGCGCAGCACAAACACCACGTACTTGAGCGTGACCACGAACATCAGACCCCAGAAAATGAGCGAGAGCAGGCCCAGCACCGCATCGGGCGTGAACGCCACGCCATGCTCGGGGTTCAGTGTTTCCTTGAAAGCATAGAGCGGAGAGGTGCCGATGTCGCCGAACACCACGCCCAACGCCGCGATCGTCAGGGCCGGCCCTGCTGCATGAGACGCCTCATCGTGCGCCGGACTCTGGGCAGCGGGGACCCGTGCCTGTGAATTCATGAAATCGTGGTTGTTGGATTGGGAGGTGACGCCGCGAGCATAGTCCGCGTCTGGTGTCGCGGACAATCGCCGCGTGCCTGAACCATCCCACATTGCCGCGCCGCCGGCCCATTACGAGAACTTTCCCGTGGCCTCCTGGCTGTGCCCGCCTGAACTGCGACCGCCGATTGCCGCGATCTACCATTTCGCACGCACGGCGGACGACATCGCGGATGAAGGCGATGCCTCGCCCGAAGAGCGGCTGGAAGACCTCCGGGCCTACCGCGAAGAGCTCCGCGCCGCCGCACGCGGCAGCGTGCCGGCCGACTCTCGCTGGCCGTACGTGTTCGGACCGCTGGCGCACACCATCGCGCAGTTCTCGCTGCCCGAAGAATTGCTCGCAGACCTGCTGAGCGCCTTCATGCAGGACATCGAGAAAACAGAGGGCGGCGGAACCTACGCGGACCGTGCCGAACTGCTCGACTACTGCCGCCGCTCCGCCAACCCGATCGGACGCCTGCTGCTGCACCTGTACGGCGTGCATGATGCCGAGGCGCTGGCGCAAAGCGACGCCATCTGCAGCGCCTTGCAACTCATCAATTTCTGGCAAGACCCGAGCGTGGACCTGCCGCGCGGCCGCTTCTATCCGCCGCTGGCTGATTGCGCCCGGCGCGGCCTGACGCGCGAGAGCTTCCAGGCCTTCATGCCGCTGGCCGACGCGCCGCCACCGCAGGAAGCCATCAACCTCATCGCGGTCGAAAGCGCCTGGGCGCGCGAGCTCATGGCCGAGGGCGCGCCGCTGGTCCACCGCCTGCCGGGCCGCGCCGGATGGGAGCTGCGCTTCGTGGTTCAGGGCGGCTTGCGCATCCTCGACAAGATCGAAGAACTGGGCTTCGACACCTTCTCGCAACGCCCCAGGATCAGCAAGATCGATGCGCCCTTGCTGGCCTGGCGCGCCCTCCGGATGCGGAGACAATTGCCGGCCATGAAAGCGCCCCTCCGATGACTCCCGAGCAATACGTACAAGACAAAGCCGCCGCCTCGGGCAGCAGTTTCTATTACGCCTTTCTGTTCCTGCCCAAGTCGCGGCGCGCCGCGATCACCGCGTTCTATGCGTTTTGCCGCGAGATCGACGACGTAGTCGACGAGGTCAGCGACCCCGGCGTGGCGGCCACCAAGCTGGCCTGGTGGCGCACCGAGATCGCGCAGTCGTTTTCCGGTCCGCCGCGCCACCCTGTGATGCAGGCCCTGGTGCCGCATGCCGCCGCCTACGGCATCGAACCTAGGCAGCTCAACGAAGTGATCGATGGCTGCCAGATGGACCTGGACCAGACCCGCTACCTCGACTTTCCGGGACTTGCGCGCTACTGCCACCTGGTGGCCGGCGTGGTGGGCGAAGTCGCGGCGCGCATCTTCGGCCAGACCGATCCGCAGACCACCGCCTATGCGCACAAGCTCGGGCTCGCGCTGCAGCTCACCAACATCATTCGCGACGTGGGCGAAGACGCGCTGCGCGGCCGCATCTACCTGCCCGTGAACGAACTGCAGAAGTTCGACGTCAAGGCGCACGAGATCCTGAACCGCGTGCATTCGGAGCGCTTCGTCGCTCTCATGAAGTTCCAGGCTCAGCGCGCGCATGCGGCGTACGACGAAGCCCTCGCCCTCCTCCCTATTGCAGACCGCCGCACCCAGAAGCCCGGTCTCATGATGGCCAGCATCTACCGCACGCTGCTGCGCGAGATCGAACGCGACAACTTCCAGGTACTGAACCAACGCGTGAGCCTGACGCCGGTGCGGAAGTTCTGGCTGGCGTGGAAAGTCCAGGCGCTGGGGCGCATCTAGCAACCACACGCTCATGCCCGCCTCCCTACATTCGCATGTCGACCTGTTCAGGGCGATCCACGAACTCGACTCGGAAGCAGACCTGTTCCAGGAGTTGCTTCGCCCCTGGATAGACGAAGAGCGCGAATGGCTGACCGCTTTCGCACGACATGCCTCACCGGCCGCCATTGCTATCGAGGACTCCTGGCGCCTCTATGCACTCTCCAGAATCAACCAGGTCTTGTTGCTGGCTTTTCAGAAAGGAACACACGACACCTGGGGCCCGGCGCTGAGGCTAGCGGACTATCTGGCGTTTATGACGGGCATGGGGTGCCATGTGGTCGACGAGGCAGCTTACTCGCCCTTCTTTCATGAGATCGTCGACATCGTCGATGCCGACAGAACGCTGCCCCGCAAGGATTGCATCGATCTTGCCCGGGTGGATTGGCCGGCGCTGATGCTTGGACCCATGATGTTTTCGCGCGCGGGCGTCGCCGTATCGTGCATGCCCGGCGTGCTGCAACCCGAAATCGCAACCTCTTCGACCCTCTATTGGGCGCATCGACGCAAGTTCCGCCGTACGGCGGACCTAGCGAACGGTTGGGGCTCCAATTCCCAATGGAGGACGCAATTCAGGCGTGACTTCATCGTGGGAGACGAACTGCTCTTCAATGCGGATGGAAAGTACGATTTGAACCACCGCGCCTTGCAACCGCTCGATGATGGGCTGACAAGGGCCGAGCGCATCGAGTTGCTTACACACGGCTGCTTCGTCAATTGCACCAAACCGGACGATGATCTGTTTCCCTACGACGACCGCGTCCTACTCCCGCGCGACTTTCAATGAAGGCGATCGCCGTCATCGGCGCCGGCTGGGCCGGCCTTGCCTGCGCCGTCGAAGCCACGCGCCTCGGCCATGCCGTCACGCTGTTCGAAACCGCGCACATGGCGGGCGGGCGCGCGCGGCGCGTCGACCACATGCATGGGCTGACGCTGGACAACGGGCAGCACATCCTCATCGGCGCCTACACCGCCACCTTGAAGCTGATGCGCGACGTGGGCGTCGACGTCGACAAGGCCCTGCTCCGGCTGCCGCTGTCGCTGCGCTTTGCCGATGGCGGCGGGCTGAAGCTGCCACGGCTGCCGGCACCGCTCGATCTGCTGGCCGGCATCTTCACGGCGCGCAGCTGGTCGTGGCGGGACAAGTCCACGCTGCTGCGCACCGCAGTGCAATGGCGGCTGGGCGGATTTCGCTGCGACCCGGGCACCACCGTGGCCACGCTCTGCGCCGGGCTCACGCCGCGCGTGATGGAAGAGTTGATCGAGCCGCTGTGCGTTTCTGCGCTCAACACGCCGGTCGATCAGTCGAGCGGCGAGGTGTTCCTGCGGGTGCTGCACGACGCGCTCTTCAGCGGCAGCGGCGGTGCCGACCTGCTGCTGCCGCGCGTCGACCTTGGCGCGCTTTTTCCCGATGCGGCCCTGACGTGGCTCGCCCGGCACGGGGCTACGCTGCGCATCGGCCTCCGCGTGCACGCGATCTGGCCCGAAGGGTCGGCATGGCGGGTTGACGGCGAGCGCTTCGACCATGTCGTCCTAGCCTGCGCGCCGTGGGATGCCGCGCGGCTCGTCCGCGCCTCTGGCCTGCCGGCGCAACACTGGTGCGAGAGCACCGAAACCTTGTGTTTCGAGGCCATTGCCACGGTTTATCTGCGCGGGGCCAGGCCACTGGCGGAGCCGATGCTGGCGCTGCGCAGCCGTCCCGGCACCGCGCCGGCACAGTTCGTGTTCGATCGTGGCCAGCTCGGCGGCCCCGAGGGTGTTCTCGCCATGGTCGTCAGCGCGAATGAAACTCCGCGTGAAGCGTTGGAGCTCCAGGCCATGGCACAAGCCGCAACCCAGCTGGGCCAGACAGCGCTGCAGCCTGTGCAGACCGTGGTCGAAAAGCGCGCCACCTTTGCCTGCACGCCCGGGCTTGTTCGGCCAGCGGCGAAAATCGCTTCGGGGCTGCAGGCCTGCGGCGACTACACCGAAGGCCCCTACCCCGCGACACTCGAAGGCGCAGTCCGAAGCGGGCTTGCCGCCGCCAATGCTTTGACCACACCATGACCCCACTGCGCTATCTCGATTTCGACTACAGCGAAGACACCGAAGGCAGCGGCACCTTCGACGCGATGGCGACGACGTCGCCGGCGAAGACACGCGAGGTGCTGGCCGAAGTCGCGGAAGTTCTTGCCTGGGCCAATGCCACCTTTCCGGATGCGCAAGGCGCGCTGGAAGACGGAGCAGCCTGGGACTTCGACTTGCAGCAAACCCGGGAATCGCCGGACCTCGACACCGTGACCTTCTCGCTCAGCGGCACGGCCGATTTTTGCGCGGCGCTGCGCGAGCATTTCAAGCTGGACTGAAGACCCGATTGCCGCTCCCCCTTCACGGAAGAACCATGGTCACCTGCTATCTGCGCTATATCGTCGACCCGTACAAGCTCAAGGAATTCGAGCACTACGGCAAGCTCTGGATTCCGCTGGTCGAGAAGTTCGGCGGGCAGCACCACGGCTACTTTCTTCCGTCGGAAGGCGCGAACAACGTGGCGCTGGCGATGTTCAGCTTTCCCAGCCTGGCTGCCTACGAGCAGTACCGCGCCGATTCGATGCGGGACGCCGAGTGCCAGGCCGCCTTCAAGTACGCCGAGGACACCCGCTGCATCGTGAGCTACGAGCGCAGTTTCTTCCGCCCCGTGTTCTCGTAAAACGAGAAATCAGGCGCCGAGCGCCACGCACAGCGCGTGCAGGTTCGGCACGATCAGCTGGGGCCGTGCGCCGTGCACCCAGGGGCGCTCGTCACGCACCAGCCAGGCGGCCTGCATGCCGGCGTTGAGCGCGCCCACCACGTCCAGTTCCGCGTCGTCGCCCACGTGCAGCACGTCCTTCGGCAGCAAGCCGACCGACGCGGCCGCGGCGCGGAAGATCGGCGCATGCGGCTTGCCGCTGCCGAAGGCGCGCGCATTGAAGGCGGTGCGAAACCACCGGCCCACGCCGGTCAGGTGGATGTCGGCATTGCCATTGGAAATGGCCACCAGCGGATAGCGCTCGCTGAGCCACTTGAGGGCCGGCAGCGCGTCGTCATACAGCGTCACGCGCTGGCGCTCGGCAAAGAAGGCATCGAAGGCCGGATCGGCGAGCGCCGGGTCTTCGCCCGCGTGCTTGAGCGCGGTTCGGATCGATTCGCGGCGCAGCGCGCTCAGGTCGTGCGCAAGGTCTGACCGTTCCTTGGCGGTGGCCTCGCGCAATTCACGCAGGATGCCCGGTGTCAGCAGCAGCGACGCGGTCTTGGGGGCTTCGCGCAGCAGCCATTCCTGCAGCACGGTCTCGGCACGCTCGATGGTCGGCCAGATCGGCCAGAGGGTGTCGTCCAGGTCGAGCGAGATCGCGGAGATGCGCTTGATGTCGAGTGGCTCGGCGCCGGCCAGCGCCGTGGAAACGGAAGTCATGCCCGAGAATATCGCATGCCTCAAGACAACGGGAACAACAGTTCCATCGCCGCGCGCACCGCCGTACTCTGGTGCAACCTCGGCTCGCCCGATGCCCCCACCACGCCCGCCGTGCGGTCTTATCTTGCGGAGTTCCTCGGCGACACGCGCGTGGTTGAAATTCCGAAGCTGCTCTGGGCAGTGATCCTGTACGGCATCATCCTGCGCGTGCGGCCCGCCAAGTCGGCTGCCAAGTACGCGAGCATCTGGATGGCCGAGGGCTCGCCGCTCAAAGTGTGGACGCAAAAACAGGCCACGCTGCTTGCCGGCTGGCTGGGCGAACGCGGCCACCGCGTGGCGGTGCGCGATGCAATGCGCTACGCCAACCCCTCGATCGCTTCGCGGCTCGATGCGCTGCAGGCCGAAGGCGCAGCGCGCGTGCTGGTGTTGCAGGCCTACCCCCAGTATTCGGCCACCACCACGGCCAGCGTGATCGATGCGGTGAACGACTGGAGCCGGCGCCAGCGCCGCATTCCGGAATTCCGCTTCGTCAACCAGTACCACGACGATCCAGCCTACATCGAGGCGCTTGCGCAAAGTATCGAGCGCCACTGGAAGACCGAAGGCCGCGGCGAGGTGCTGCTGATGAGCTTCCACGGCATTCCGGCGCGCAACATCGCGCTCGGTGATCCCTACCAGGCGCAGTGCCTCGAAACTGCGCGCCTGCTGGCCACGCGCCTCAGGCTTTCGGCCGCGCAGCACCGCGTCACCTTTCAGTCGCGCTTCGGCCGCGCCAAGTGGCTCGAGCCCTACACGGAGCCCACCCTGCGTGAACTCGGCGCGAGCGGCGTCAAGCGCGTCGACGTGGTGTGCCCGGGCTTTCCGGCCGACTGCCTGGAAACGCTGGAAGAAATCGCGATGGAGGGCCGTGAGGCCTTCATGCATTCGGGCGGCGAGGCCTTCAGCTACATCCCGTGCCTGAACGACAACCCGGCATGGATCACCGCGCTGGCGGGCATCGCCGAGCGCAATCTCGCAGGCTGGCCGACCCAGCCCTCCTCCGGCCGTTAGAACTTGCCCAGATAGTCCATCTTGCCGATGGGCATGCCCTTGTGGCGCAGCACGTCGTAGGCCGTGGTCACATGGAAGAAGAAGTTGGGCAGCGCGAACTGCAGCAGGTAGCGCTGCGCTGTGAAGTGCGCTTCGCTTTCGCGCGCCTTGATGGTCACCTGGCGTTCTTCCTGGCCGTCGACCAGCGTGCGGTCCACGGTGGCGAAAAACTCCTGAGTCTTCGCGATACGGGACAGCAGTTCGTCGTACGTCTTTTCCTCGTCGGGAAAGCTCGGGGCCGTGATGCCCGAGATGCGCGCCACGCCGAGCTTCGACGCATCGCTCGCGCGCTGGATCTGCCCGGCCAGCGTGATCATGTCGGGCGCCAGCCTCGCATCCACCAGCGTCGCCGGGTCGATGCCGTTGACCTTGGCATGCGCCAGGCTCTTTTCGAGCACATGGGTGAGTTGGCCAAGGCCGCGCGAGAAGACCGGCACGGAGATGTCGTACAGCGAAAGCGCCATGAGTAAGTCCTTGTGGTTGGAATCGGCGGCGATTGTCTCGCCGACTCGCCATCAGCTACCGGCGTTGCGGATAAACCCTTCAACCAGGTCCAGTTGTTCCGGCACGTTGAGCGCGGGCGCGTGGCCACACCCCTGGATTTCGACCACTTTCAGCAACCCGGCGGCGCCCGGCCCTCTCTGCTGCATCTCCTGCGTTACTTCGGGCAGCACCAGGTCCGACTCGGCGCCCCGAAGGCACAGCACCGGCACTTCGATGACGTCGTAGTGCGGCCAGATCAGGTAGTCGTCGTCGTTGTGCGCGCTGAACTGCCGGACCATTGCGGGGTCGTAATGCGGCGTTACGCGGCCGTCGGGCAGGCGGCGGGTGGAGCTTTCGGTCAGGCGGCGCCATTGCGCGTCGCTGAGCCAGCCGTAGGGCTTGTAGACCGTGCGAAAGAAAAGCTCGAGCTCGGCCACCGTGTCGAATGCAGGCGGCTCGCCGGCATAGGCGCGGATGCGCTCGATGGCCGCCTGCGCGAGCTGCGGCGCATTGTCGTTGAGCACCAGGCTCGCGATGCGCGCCCTCATGCGAGGCTCGAACAGGCCTGATGCGCAGACTGTGCCGATGGCGCCGCCCATGGAGGTGCCAACCCAATGCACGCGGTCCAGGCGCAACTCGTCGAAGAGCGCAGCGGCCATGCGTGCGTAGAACGAGAGTTGGTATTCCTCGTCAGGCAGCGGGCTCCACTGGCTCAACCCGCGACCGATGGTGTCGGGGCAGATCACGCGGAAGCCGCGCGCGGCAAAGTGCTGCGCCAGCTCGTCCATGTCGCGGCAGGTGCGCGCAAGGCCGTGCCAGGCAATTACCACGGGCGCGTCGGGCGCGCCCCAGTCGAGCCAATGGATTTCACGGCCCGCGAGCTGGGCGTAGCAGGAGATAACCGGAACGGACAGATCGTTGCTCATCGTGCGGCCCTCGCCCTCAACTTGCCGACGATGCCGGTCGGAAAATAATAGACCGAGAGCACGAACAGCACCCCCAGCCACAACAGCCAACGGTCGGGCGACAGCAGCGCCGCAAGCCACGGCATTCCGCTCGCGGCCTCGCTGCCCACGCGCAGCAGGTCTTGCAGATAGCTTTGCGCCAGCACGAACAGAACCGCACCAATGGCCGCGCCGTAGATCGTGCCCATGCCGCCGATCACCACGATCAGCAGCACGTCGATCATGATCTCGAAACTCAGCGAGGTGTCGGGTCCGTTGTAGCGAAGCCAGATCGCAAGCATGGCGCCCGCCAACGTGGCGAACAGCGCCGACAGCACGGCCGCCGTGGTGCGGTACACCACCACGCGGTAGCCGATGGCCTCGGCGCGGAATTCGTTTTCGCGGATCGCCTGCAGCACGCGGCCGAAGGGCGAGTTCACGATACGCAGCAGCGCGAGCACCAGCACCACCGCCGCCACAAAAAGCAGGTAGTAGCACAGCAGGCGGCCATCGAGTGAGACGCCGAGAAACGGTTCTTCGGAGAACTCGAAGCTCGGCGAAATGAGTTCGGGCAGCTTGAAGGTGAGCCCGTCTTCGCCGCCCGTGAAATCCGACAGCTGCGACGCCAGCGTCTGGAACGCCGAGGCGACCGCCAGCGTGATCATCGCAAAGAAGATGGCGCGCACCCTGAGCGAGAACAAACCGATGGCGAACGAGAGCACCAGCGATATCGCGAGCGATGCCGCGAGCCCGAGCAGCACCGCGCCCCAACTGGGCCCGAGCCGCGTGGCGGAAATGGCGATGCCATAGGCGCCGATGCCAAAGAACATGGTGTGCGCAAAGCTTACGATGCCGGTGTAGCCCAGGAGCAGGTCGAAGCTTGCGACCAGCACCACAAACACCAGGATCTTGGCCGCGACGCTGAGCGCCTTCACGCCCGGGAAGATGAAAGGCGCAAAGGCCAGCGCGATGAACAGCGCCACCAGCAGCAGCGCCAGCAGGCGGCTTCGCGGCGTGTCGTTGGAGAGAAGTCGTTTCAGGAACATGGCGGCTTCTTCTTTCTCAACGATTCGCCACGGGGTACACGCCCTGCGGCCGCCACAGCAGCACGGCCACCATCAGCAGGATGCTCGCGAACTGCGTGAGCGTGGGCAGCAAAAAGCCGATGTAGTTGGTCATGAGTCCCACCAGCAGCGCGCCTATCAGCGCGCCGCCCGTCGAGCCGAGCCCCCCGATGATGATCACGATGAAGATCAGCACGTTGACCTGCGCACCCATCTGCGGCACCAGGTTCTGCTGGAACAGGCCCCACATCACGCCGCCGAGGCCAGCCAGTGCGCTGCCCACCACGAACACCCCGACGAACAGGCGGCCGATGCGGTAGCCGAGCGACTCGACCATCTCGCGGTCCTGCACACCGGCGCGGATCAAGAGGCCGATCTTGGTTCGGCCCAGCGTCCACGCGAGCAGGCCGAACACCACGATGCCCACGGCCACCGCAAGCAGGCGGTATTTGCTGATGGCCGCATCGCCGATCAGCAGCGAGCCGCGCAAGGCTTCGGGCAGCGGCAGCGGCACCTGTGCCGGGCCCCAGATCACCTTGATGAGCTCTTCGCCGATGATCATGCCGCCCATCGTGATGAGGATCTGCTTCAGGTGCTGGCCGTACACCGGCCGCACGATGAAGCGCTCGAACGCCAGCCCCACGGCGCCCGCCACCGCCATGGCCACCAGCATGGCCGGGAACACGGCGACGAGGTTGCGCCACAGTTCGCCCGACCCGGTCCAGTCGCCCATCAGGCCGAGCACGCTGCTGGCCACGAAGGCGCCGAGCGCAATGAACACGCCGTGGCCGAAGTTGAGCACGTCCATGAGGCCGAACACCAGCGTCAGGCCCGAGGCGATGATGAAGATGATCATGCCCATTGCCAGGCCCGCGACGGTGAGCGTGAGCCAGGTCGACAACGAGCCCGTGAGCGGCAGCGCGGCCAGCGCGAGGATGGGCGCGAGAAGCAGCGGCTTCCAGTCGAAGTCGAGTGCCTTCATTGCCGTGCCCCCTTTTCTTGCTCCCTCTCCCGCTTGCGGGAGAGGGTTGGGGTGAGGGCCAGCCGTGTCGATACGAAGATAGGGCCGTTGCACAGGCCGCCTGCCCTCACCCTAGCCCTCTCCCGCACGCGGGAGAGGGGACAAGACATTGAACACGTCATAGCGTTAGACCCAAAAGAGATTGCTGCAATTGCGCATCCACGGAAAACTCCGCCATGCTGCCGCTGTGCACCACGCGGCCGTTGTCCATCACCGCAACGTTGTCGCCCAGGCGCTGGGCGAAGTTGATGTTCTGCTCCACAAGCAGGATCGTCACGCCGCTCCTCTTGAGCTCGCCGAACGCGTCGATCATGTTGTTGATCATCACGGGCGCGAGGCCCTTGCTGGGCTCGTCGATCAGCAGCAGCTCACGCGGCTCTACGATGGCGCGCGACACGGCAAGCATCTGCTTCTGCCCGCCCGAGAGCTTGCCGGCGGGATGGTTCCAGAACTTCTCCACCGCAGGAAACAACCTGAAGATCCACTTCAGCCGCGTGTCGTCGATCTGCGCGGCATTCTTCGCGCCGCGCGCGGCGAGCAGCATGTTTTCCTTCACCGTGAGGTCGGAGAAAATGCCCATGTTCTCCGGCACGTAGGCAATGCCCAGTTCGGCAATCTGCGGCGTATGCATCGCGGTGATGTCCTTGTCGCCGAAGCTCACCTTGCCTTTCGACGCATGCCAGAGGCCCATGATGGTCCGCAGCGTGGTCGTCTTCCCCGCGCCGTTGCGGCCAAGCAGCATGGTGAGCTGGCCCTTGGGCACCGCAAGGTCCACCCCGTGAAGGATGTGGTACGCCCCGATGTGCGTGTGCAAGCCTTGTAGTTCCAGCAGGTTCATGCCGCCTCCTTCGCAATGCCAAGGTAGGCCTCTTGCACCACCGGCGAGGCAATCACCTCCGCCGGTTCGCCGTCGGCCACCAGCGTGCCGTTGTGCAGCACGATGATGCGATCCGCGAGTTCGCGCACCACGTCCATCTTGTGTTCAACCAGGAGGATGGTCTTGGTCTTGTCCCGCTTGAGCTTGCGGATCAGGTCGAGAATGACCGGCGCCTCGGCCGCGTTCATGCCGGCGGTAGGTTCGTCGAACATGAAGACCTTGGGCTCGAGCGCCATCAAGAGCGCCACCTCCAGCTTGCGCTGGTCGCCATGCGGCAAGCTGGCCACCGTGGCATGTTCGCGCGACTTCAGCGCCACGTCGGCCAGGATTTGGTCGGCGCGTTCGGTCAGCGTCTTGTGGTCGCTCCAGATGCTCCACAGGTTGAGGCCGCGGCGGTGCGCGCCCTCCCGCGTGGCCTGCACCGCCAAGCGCACGTTCTCCAGCACTGTGAGGCTTGGGAACAGGTTCGTGAGCTGAAAGGCCCGGCCCAAGCCTGCGTGCGTGCGCGCCGACGGCGACAGGCCCGACAGCAGATGCCCATTGAGCGACACCGTGCCCGCGCTCGCCTTGAGCTGGCCTGAGATCAGGTTGAAGTAGGTGGTCTTGCCCGCGCCGTTGGGGCCGACGATGGCCGTCAGCGTGCCCGGCGCGAAGGCGCAGCTCACGCCGTTGACGGCCACGTGCCCGCCGAAGCGGATGGTCAGGTCTTTCGTCTCAAGCATCGTTGGTCATTGCAATGAATGTCGGTGTGGATCGGCGCTCAACAGCTGCCGATCACGTAGTAGTTCGGGCCGGTCTGCTTGAGCGTCGTGGTGACGTAGATGTTCCACAGCCCCATCGATTGCCCGGAGCCGTAGGCATAGGTCAGGCCCCATAGCGCATAGGCGCGCCCGGCGACGGTGTGCGCGTAATTGCTGGCGGTGTAGCAGGTGCCGCCGCCACCGCTGCCCGCGAGCGTGGTGCCCGTGGCCGCGGCCGACATCGCGCCCTGCGCATTGCCGGCGTCCAGCGCCGCCACGGTCCAGCTGTAGGTGGTCGACGCGGCCAGTCCGCTGTCGGTGTAGTTGGTGCCGGCCACCGGCGCGGCATTGACCTTGCTGCCCCCGCGGTAGACGTTGTAGCCGCTCGCACCGGAGACGCCGTTCCAGCCGATCACCATGCTGCTGCTGGTCGCGCCGGACGTGCCCACGCCGGTGGGGGCCGGCAGGGACGAGCCGCCGCCGGAGCCGGTCACGCGGTCGACCATGGCCTTGAGCGCCGCCATTTGCGGACCCGACTTCTTCGCGTAGTTCGCGTTGTCGTAGCCCCACCAGTCCCAGCAGCTGTTGGTGGCCGCCGTGCTGGTTTGCGGATAGATCAGCACGATGTTGTTGGTGTCGGCCCAGCGGTTGTAGCCGGTCTTGCGCACGTACTGGTCGGAAACGTCGGTGTAGTTCTGCTTGCAGCCGTGCAGCACCATGTGCACGCGGCACGAGGTGGTGGTGCAGGCCTGCGGCACGTAGATCCAGCCGGTGGCCGCCACGCCGTGGCCGGTGATGAATTCCGACTGGTTGAACTCGGTGAACGTGCCGCCCAGCGCGCCGTTGTTGCGCGGGTTCAGCGGGCCGTACAGATGCTGCAGGATCTCGCCCGCAAGATCGAAGCCGCAGTTGTTGATGTAGGGCGCGGCGGTGGTGCTGCAGGCAGCGCCGAAGTCATCGGTCACCATCGCATGGCCGGCGCCAATGGTGTTCTTGTAGACCGTGTTGGCGGCGGGCACAAAGCTCTGGTAATAGGTCTTCAGGTCGTCCATCACCCCCTGCTTGACTGTGTTGTCCGAGGTGCCGGAAAACAGGTACAGCTTGGAGCCCGTCATGTTCGACACAGGGTCGATCGCGCCGCTCGCGGCCCAGCTGTTGGTGGTGCTCACGAGCGTCGACACCGGAATGCTGGTGCTGTGCGCCATGCAGCGCCCTGTCGCATTGACCACCGAGCCTTCGGCGCAGTAGTACGGTCCGCCAGCCACCACGCCGGCGCCGCGCCTGAAGGTGGCCGAATAGGCCACGTGCAATTGCACGGCCATGAAGCCGCCCGCCGAGAGGCCGGACACGCTCACCTCCGCCGGGTTTGCGCCCAGCGACGGGAGCGGCACCGCCGCAGTGGCCGTGCAGGCATACACGCCGAACGCCATTGCCGCAGCCGCGGCCAATCCCTTCCAGTTCCCTCGCATCGCTGGCATCGCTGTCTCCTTGCTTTGCAGGCGTGTCGAACGCTTGCTTGATTGCTGACGAATGGGCCATTGGTTGCGCTGCCATGTCCGCCACGAAGGCGCAAGCTGGCGCTTCGCCCGGCGGCCATACCGGGCGAAAGGGATACGGCCTCAGGACCGCGGTATCGGGGTGCCGATCAGCGCTTGTTCTTGATCGGGATGTCCATCTCTTCAGGCTTGATCTCACGCACCAGCTCGGGCACACCCCATGCAAAAGCCGGGTCGTTCTTGATCTTGAAGTGATACATCGACTGCATCGCCTGGTGGTCTTCCTTGCGGAAGGTCATCTTGCCCTTGGGCGTATCGAAGCTCATGCCTTCCATGGCGGTGATGAGCTTGTTGGTGCTGGTGTCGCCGCCCGTCTTCTTGAGCGCGGTGACCACCGCCATCGCGGCCGAGAAACCGCCGGCCGTGAAGAAGTCCGGCGGCGCCTTGTATTCCTTGTAGTGCGCCGCAACGAGGGCTTCGTTCACCGGATTCTTCGGGATGCCGAAATAGTAGTACGCCGCGCCTTCCATGCCCGGCAGGTTCTTGTAGGCCGCCATGGCCGGCAGGATGTTGCCGCCCGTCGCAATCTCGATGTTGTAGCGCTTCAGGTCGAGGTCGACGATCTTGAACGGATTGCCCGCGCCGGCCCAGACGATCCAGATGATCTTGCGGCCCGGCTGGTCCTTGAGCTTGTCGATCAGGCGCTGGGCACCGGCCGTGAAGTCGGTGGTCGCGGGCGGCAGGTATTCCTCGTGCACCAGCTTCGCCTTCTTGAGCGCGGCGCCGAAGGCCTTCACGCCGTCGCGGCCGAAGGCGTTGTCCTGCGCGAGCGTGGCGACGGTCACGCCGGGCTTGTCGATGGCCACCGCGTTGGAGATCGCGTCTTGGCTCGAATTGCGGCCGGTGCGGAAGATGTACTTGTTCCACTTGTCGCCGGTGATCGAATCGGCCACCGCGGGCTCGACGATCAGGATCTTCTTGTATTCCTCGGCCACCGGCAGCATGGCGAGCGCCACGCCCGAAGCCGTGGGGCCCACCGCCAGGGCGGCCTTGTCGTCGGAATACGCGGCGGCCAATAGCGACTTGCCCAGATCGGGCTTGCCCTGGTCGTCCTTCTCGATGACCACGAGCTTCTTGCCATTGACCGTCATCGTGCCGCCGGTGGCGTAGTCCAGGCCCATCGTGAAGCCGGTCTGCGTCTGCTTGCCATAGGCCTCGAGCGGACCGGTCTTGCTGTAGATGTGCGCAATGCGGATTTCGTTGGACTGGGCCCAGGCGGGGGCTGCGGCGGCGCAGGCGGCGAGTGCGGCCAGGGCAATGAGTTGGCGACGATGCATTGTGTGTCTCCTGTAATGGGTGACTGAATATTGCACAGTTCGTGCCACCTATTAACATGTTGATAACAAAGGGTCTTCATTGGGAAGAAGCCCGGATCGACTGAAGTTAGAACACTTGTTGTGTGTTTTTTTCAGGCATGTGTTTGCTTTTCAGTCAGGGTTTTCGAGAGTGCTTGCCCGGCACGGCACTACAGCCGGTCAGAGCCCCTGGCTGGTCATCCGCTCATACAAGGTCGCGCGCGAAATGCCGAGCAGCCTCGACGTGGCCAGCTTGTTGTTGCCCGTGGCCGCCAGCGCGGCGGCAATCGCCTTGCGCTCCAGTTCCGCGATCTGCTGTGCCAGCGGGCGCAGCAGATCGCCCTCTTCGTCGCCCGCCACGTGCGACGTGTCCGGCAGCTCGATCTGCTCCAGCCCCGCCTCGCGCAGGATGCGTTCGAGCTGCGCGGCATCGATGCGCTGCGAGTCGCTGCGCATGGTCACCTGCTCCAGCACATTGCGCAGCTCTCGGATGTTGCCGCGCCAGTGCTGGCCGGCCAGGAGCGCCAGCGCATCGGGCGTGAGCTCGGGCGGCGCCTCGCCGCTGCGCAGCGCCATGTCCTCGCCCAAGGCCTCGACCAGCGCCGGGATGTCGCTGCGGCGCTCGCGCAGCGGCGGCACGCGCAACGGCAGCACGTTGAGGCGGTAGTAAAGGTCTTCGCGAAACTGGCCCCGCCGCACCAGCTCGGGCAGGTCGCGCGAAGTGGCGGCGATCACGCGTGCGTCGAAAGGCACCAGCTTGTTGGAGCCGAGCGGCTCGATCTCGCCCTCCTGCAGCGCGCGCAGCAGCTTCGCCTGCAGGCCGAGCGGCATATCGCCGATCTCGTCTAGAAACAGGCTGCCGCCATCGGCCAGCTTGAACTTGCCTTCCCGACCGCGGCGGTCGGCGCCCGTGAAGGCACCGGGCGCGAAACCGAAGAACTCGGCCTCCAGCAGCGTGTCGGGCACGGCCGCGATGTTGACGCTGACGAACTGCCCTTTGGCGCGCGCCGACGATGCGTGGATCGCGTGAGCGAGCAGTTCCTTGCCGGTACCCGTTTCGCCGAGCAGCAGAACCGGGCTCGTCGACTGCGCGGCGCGGCGCGCATGGCGCTTCACTTCCACCGCAGCGGGGCTGCTGCCGATGAAGCTGGCAAAGGTGTACTTGGAGCGGCGCTGCCCGTCGGCCGCGTGCTGGTAGAGCGGGTTGTTGCGCTGGCTCGCCAGTTCGCGCCGCGCGTCGTCGAGGTCGCGCTGCAGCAGCGCGAACTTGCTGATGAGCGGCTGCAGCGTGGTTTCGGGCTGGTCGAACAGCACGATGCCGATGGCCCCGATGACCTCGCCCGCCCTGCCCTCGCGCCCGTCGCTTTCGGCGCGCAGCGGAATGCGGCTGACTACAAAAGTACCCGCCTTGTTGGTGAGCAGGTCCACGAGGATCGGCTCGCCGGTTTCGAGCACACGCCGCATCTGCGTGTTGGGGATCACGTCCTCGACCATGTGTCCCATGAACTCGTCTATCGACGAGAAGCCCAGCGCCGGCAGGAAGCGCCGGTAGCCTTCGTTGACCCACACGATGCGCCCGCTGCGGTCGACCAGGAACATGCCCTGGCTGATGCTGGAGAACAGGTGGAACATCGATCGCGCGGCCAGCGCGAGGATGCCGTCGGCATCCAGGGGCAAGGCGGGCACGGCGGACGGTGCGGAAACAGGCGGGACGGCGGACATGGGCGGATCGTAGCGCGCATCAATCGGCAGCTGATCGAGCATCAATGCGCGCCAGAAAAATGCCCAGAATGCGCATCTGCCGGTTTGTGCGACGAAAGCCCTCACCCGGCGATAAGTAAATCAATCGTTTGATTGCCGATAGTGGTCTAATCGCCGGCATGAGCGCCCCTGCCCTGCAAGCCATTGCCACCCGTGCCCCGCGCAGCGACGGCGTCGAAGCGCGCCAGCGCCTTCTCTATGCCGCCCTTGCCCTCTTTGCCGCCAACGGCTACGCCAAGACATCGACGCGTGAGATCGCGCGCGCGGCGGACGTCAACATCTCAGCCATCAGCTACTACTTCGGTGACAAGGCCGGGCTGTATGCCGCCACCTTCGGTGAACCGATGGGCGGCAATGCCGGCGACTTTGTTTCGCTGTACGACGCACCCGATCTGCCGATGGAAGAGGCGCTGCGCATCTTCTTCACCCGCATGGTCGAGCCGCTCAAGCAGGGCGAGATCGTTCGGCAATGCATCCAGCTGCACATGCGCGAGATGCTCGAGCCCACCAGCCAGTGGGCCAAGGAATTCGAGCGCGACATCAAGGCGCCGCACATCGCCATCGCCGGCGTGCTGTGCCGCCGCCTGGGTCTTGCGCGGCCCGACGACGACGTGCACCGCCTGACCTTCGCCATCACCGGACTCGCGGTGCAGCTATTCGTGAGCCAGGATCTGGTCGATGCCATCCGCCCATCTTTGCTGAATACGCCGAAAAACGTGGACGCCTGGGCGCAGCGCCTCACAGGCTATGCCGTTGCGCTGGTCGAGGCGGAGGTATTGCGCCGCAAAAAAGCGGCCGCCAGGCCTGCGGCTGTACCCGCCGCCCGTTCCGGGAGAAAGAAGACATGAGACGACTCCGATGGATTGCCGCTGCGTGCCTGGGTCTCGGCCTTGCCGGCTGCGGCCTGACGCGCCCACCCGCCACGGTCGAGGCGCCGTTCCCCGCTCAGTGGCAAGCCCCGCTGCCGCACGGCGGCTCAGTCGCTTCGCTGGCCGACTGGTGGCGCCAGCTGGACGACCCGCTGCTGGTCGAACTGGTTACAGCGGCCGAAGCCGCCAGCCCCAACCTCGCGAGTGCCGCGGCGCGCGTGGCCGAGGCGCGCTCCGCGCGCGTGCAGGCCGGCGCGGCGCTGCTGCCCAACCTGGATGGCACGCTGTCGGCGAGCCACGGCGTCTCGGGCTCCTCGTTCGGCGCGGGCGGCACCACGGCCTCCTCGTCCACCAGCGCCAGCGCTGCCATCGCGCCCGTGACCACGCTTCAGGCCGGCCTTCAATCGAGGTGGGAGATCGATCTGTTCGGCCGCCTGCGCGCCGACCGCGATTCGGCCGAACAGAAGCTCGGCAGCGCCACCGCCAAGTGGCATGACGCGCGCGTGGCCGTCGCGGCCGAAACGGCCAACGCCTACTTCGCCGAGCGCGCCTGCCAGCAGCAATTGCGCGTGGCCGAATCGGACGCGAAATCGCGCAGCGAGACCGCGCGCCTCACCGACCTGTCGGCGCGCGCGGGTTTCACGGCGCCGGCCGATGCCGCGCTCGCCCGTGCCAGCGCGTCAGACGCGTCGGGCCGCCTCACCCAGCAGCGCGCCCAGTGCGCGGTGCAGCGCAAGGCGCTGGTGGCGCTCAGCGCCATCGACGAGCCCACGCTCGAACAGAAGCTCGCCGCCTCGCCCGCGCAGCGTGCGCTGCCTGCGGTCGGCAGCATCGCCAGCGTGCCGGCCGAAGCCATCTCGCAACGGCCCGACGTGTACGCGGCCGAACTCGGCGTGGCATCGGCCAGCGCCGACGTGGGCTCCGCCGAAGCCGAACGCTATCCCAAGCTCAGCATCTCGGGTTCCATCGGCCGCATGCAGATCCGCACCAGCGGCTTCCGGGAGTCGCTCGACACCTGGACTATCGGCCCCGTGTCGCTCACCGTACCGCTGCTCGACGGCGGCGCGCGCGCGGCCAACAGCGATGCGGCCAAGGCGCGCTACACCGAAGCCGTGTCGCTCTACCGCGCGAATGTGCGGCAGGCGGTGCGCGAGGTCGAGGAAGCACTGGTCAATCTCGACGCCACCGATGCCCGCGCTACCGACGCCGACTCCGCGGTGAAGAATTACCAAGCCTCGTTCGACGCCACCCAGGCCCGCTACCAGAGTGGCCTGGCCAGCCTGTTCGAGCTCGAGGATTCGCGCCGCACCCTCTTTGCCGCGCAAACGGCGCGCGTTTCACTCCAGCGCGAACGCACCGAAGCCTGGGTTGCACTCTACCGTTCGATGGGCGGCGGCTGGACCCGCCCCGAATCGACCCCTATGACTTCCAACCCGGCCGCCAAGGTCGCGACGTCGCCATGAAAAGTATCAAACGCTCCACCCTCGCCATCGCACTGCTGGTGCTTGTCATCGTGATCGCCGCGGCGGTGTGGCTGACGCGCAATCCCGCGAGCGAAGCCGGTACGCCCGCGGCCGCCGCCAAGGACAAGGCGGCGCCGGCGGCCCGGCCGACGTTGACGGTCACGGTCGCCAAGCCCGAGCTCACCGAACTCACGCAGACCCTTGCGGCCAACGGCAACGTGGCCGCCTGGCAGGAGGCCAGCGTGGGCTCCGAATCCACAGGCCTCCGGCTCGCCGAAGTGCGCGTGAACGTGGGCGACGTGGTCAAGAAGGGCCAGGTGCTCGCCGTCTTCTCGCCCGAGACGGTGCAGGCGGACATCGCACAATCGCGCGCCTCGCTCGCCGAAGCAAAGGCCACCGCGGCCGACGCAGCCGGCAACGCGGCGCGCGCCCGCACGCTGCAGGCCACCGGCGCGCTGAGCCAGCAGCAGATCAACCAGTACCAGACGGCCGAGCAGACCGCCAAGGCGCGCGTCGAAGCCGCCGAAGCGGTGCTCGCGGCGCAGCAGGTACGCGGCCGCAACACGCAGGTGCTGGCTCCCGACGACGGCGTGATTTCATCGCGCACCGCCACGGTCGGCAGCGTGGTGGCTGCCGGCACCGAGTTGTTCCGGCTGATCCGCCAGGGCCGGCTCGAATGGCGCGCCGAAGTCACCTCGGCCGAGCTCAGCCGCATCGCAGTTGGCACTACGGCCTTCGTGGTCAGCGCAAGCGGCGCACAGGTGCGCGGCAAGGTGCGCAGCATCGCGCCAACGGTCGATCCGCAAACGCGCGCGGCGCTGGTCTATGTCGACCTGCCGAACGTGCAGCAGAACACCGGCATCAAGGCCGGCATGTTCGCGCGCGGCGACTTCGAACTCGGCCGCAGCTCCGCGCCCACCGTGCCCCAGACCTCCATCGTTCCACGCGACGGCTTCAACAACGTCTTCATGCTGCTGCCCGACAACCGCGTGGCGCAGCTGAAGGTGCAGACCGGCCGCCGCGTCGGCGAGCGCGTGGAGATCACCAGTGCATTGCCGGAAGGCGCGCAGATCGTGGTGCAAGGGGCCGGCTTCCTGAACGACGGCGACCTGGTTCGCGTCGTCGCGGCGCCCGCGCCAGCTGCCGCGGGTGCGCAACCCGCCGCCCCGACTGAAACGAAGGCACGCCCATGAACGTTTCCGCATGGTCCATCCGCAACCCGATTCCGGCGGTGATGCTGTTCGTGCTGCTCACCTTTGGCGGGCTGCTGTCGTTCAACGCCATGAAGGTGCAGAACTTCCCGGACATCGACCTGCCGACCGTGACGGTCTCGGCGTCGCTGCCCGGCGCAGCGCCTTCGCAGCTGGAGACAGACGTCGCGCGCAAGCTCGAGAACTCCATTGCCACGGTGCAGGGCCTGAAGCACATCACCACCAAGGTGCAGGACGGCGCCGCCACGCTGATCGTCGAGTTCCGGCTCGAGAAGCCGGTGCAGGAAGCCGTGGACGACGTGCGCTCCGCAGTGCAGCGCGTGCGCGCCGACCTTCCGGCCGACGTGCGCGACCCGGTGGTCACCAAGCTCGACTTCGCGGCCCAGCCGGTGCTGGCCTTCACCATCGCCTCGGCGCGCATGGACATCGAGGCGCTGAGCTGGTACGTGGACAACGACATCACCAAGAAGCTGCTAGCGCTGCCCGGCGTGGGCGCGGTCAACCGCGTGGGCGGCGTCACGCGCCAGGTGCATGTCGACCTGGACCCGGCCAAGCTGCAGGCACTGGGCGCCTCAGCCGCCGACATCTCGCGCCAGCTGCGCCAGGTGCAGACCGAAAGCGCGGGCGGCCGCATCGACCTGGGCGGCAGCGAGCAGCCGGTGCGCACCCTGGCGACCGTGCAGTCGGCCGACCAGCTCGCCGACATGCAGATCGCGCTTTCCGACGGGCGCCGCATCCGGCTCGACCAGGTGGCCCGCATCAGCGACACCATTGCGGAGCCCCGCGCCGCCGCCCTGCTCAATGGCAAGCCAGTTGTCGGCTTCGAAGTGGCCCGCAGCCGCGGCGCGAGCGAAGTGGAAGTGGGCCGCGCCATCCAAAAAGCGCTGGCCGACCTGCGCGTGCAGCGGCCCGACATCGAGCTGACCGAGGCCTTCAATTTCGTCGATCCGGTGGAAGAGGAGTACGACGGCTCGCTGCACCTTTTGTATGAAGGCGCCATCCTGGCGGTGATCGTGGTGTGGCTGTTCCTGCGCGACTGGCGCGCCACTTTTGTCTCCGCCGTGGCATTGCCGATGTCCGTGATCCCTGCCTTCATCGGCATGCACCTGCTGGGCTTCTCGGTCAACGTGATCTCGCTGCTTGCGCTCTCGCTGGTGGTCGGCATCTTGGTGGACGACGCCATCGTGGAGGTGGAAAACATCGTGCGCCACCTGCGCATGGGCAAATCGCCGTACGAGGCGGCCATGGAGGCGGCCGACGAGATCGGCCTGGCGGTGATCGCGACCACGTTCACGCTGATCGCGGTGTTCCTGCCCACGGCCTTCATGAGCGGCATCGCCGGCAAGTTCTTCAAGCAGTTCGGCTGGACGGCCTCGCTGGCGGTTTTTGCGTCGCTGGTGGTGGCACGGGTGCTCACGCCCATGATGGCGGCCTACATCCTGAAGCCAGTGGTCGGTGCCGAAAAGGAGCCGCGCTGGCTGACGGCCTACATGCGCGCCGTGGAGTGGAGCACCCACAACCGCTTCAAGACGATGGTGCTGGCCACCCTCTTCTTCTTCGGATCGCTCGCGATGATCCCGCTGCTGAAGACCGGCTTCATTCCGCCGGACGACAACTCGCAGACGCAGATCTATCTTTCTCTCGCGCCCGGCTCGACGCTGGCGCAGACCACCGCGGCCGCCGAGGAAACCCGGCGCCGCGTGATGCAGATCAAGCATGTGCGAAGCGTCTACACCACAGTGGCGGGCGGCAGCGCGGGCGGCGACCCTTTCGCCAACTTCGGCACGCCCGAAACCCGAAAGGCCACGCTCACCATCAAGCTCGACGAGCGCGGCGACCGCCCGCGCAAGCAGGTGATCGAGAACCAGATCCGCGCGGCGCTCGAAACCCTGCCCGGCGTGCGCAGTACCGTCGGCCTTGGCGGCTCGGGCGAAAAGTACATCCTCGCGCTCACTGGCGAAGACCCCGCCGCCTTGGCCAGTGCGGCCAGCGCGGTCGAGAAAGACCTGCGCACGGTGCCCGGCCTTGGCAACATCACTTCCACGGCAAGCCTGGTGCGGCCCGAGATCGCCGTGCGCCCCGACTTCGCGCGCGCCGCCGACCTGGGCGTGACCAGCGCCGCCATCGCCGAGACGCTGCGCGTGGCCACGCTTGGCGACTACGACCAGGCATTGGCCAAGCTCAATCTCGCGCAGCGGCAGGTGCCCATCGTGGTGAAGCTGGAAGACTCGGCACGGCAGAACCTCGATCTTCTTGGCCGCCTCTCGGTGCCCGGCACGCGCGGCCCGGTCATGCTCAGCCAGGTGGCCTCATTGACGATGGAAGGCGGCCCGGCCGTCATCGACCGCTACGACCGCTCGCGCAACGTCAACTTCGAGATCGAGCTTTCCGGCGTCGGGCTCGGCGACGCCAAGACCGCGGTGACCGCGCTCCCCTCGATCCAGAAGCTGCCGCCCGGCGTGCGCGTGACCGAGGTGGGCGACGCGGAAGTGATGACCGAGCTGTTCAACAGCTTCGGCCTCGCGATGCTCACGGGCGTGCTGTGCATCTATATCGTGCTGGTGCTGCTCTTCAAGGACTTCCTGCATCCGGTGACGATTCTTTGCGCGTTGCCGTTGGCGCTCGGCGGCGCCTTCGTGGGCCTGCTCATCGGACAGAAGGCGCTGTCGATGCCGTCGCTGATCGGGTTGATCATGCTGATGGGCATTGCCACCAAGAACTCGATCCTGCTGGTGGAATACGCCATCGTGGCACGCCGTGACCACGGCATGAGCCGCTGGGACGCGCTGCGCGACGCGTGCCACAAACGCGCCCGGCCCATCATCATGACCACGCTGGCGATGGGTGCAGGCATGCTGCCGATTGCCGTGGGACTTGGCGCGGCCGATTCGAGCTTCCGGTCGCCGATGGCGATGGCGGTTATCGGTGGGCTGATTACGTCGACCGTGCTGAGTCTGCTGGTGGTGCCGGCTGTGTTCACTTATGTGGACGACATCGAGCACTGGATTCGGCGGACTGTGCGGAAGGTGCGGGGGCAACCGGCTGATCCGCATATTGATGATGATCTGGTGGAGCGGACGGCTGGTTGACGCTGTTTCCGGTCTTTGACGTCGCGCGGCGTTTGTTTCCCGAGGCCGGGATATCCGCCCGGCGGCGGACTTACTTTCTTTTGCTTCGCCAAAGAAAGTAAGCAAAGAAAGGCGACCCCTACTGTCTGCGTCCCTTCGCTTCGCTGCGGGCAACCTGCGGTGC